>Ga0209319_1000433_pt1 | contig 54903 bp, 45 predicted proteins | sample RifGroE2_FD_184000 | JGI IMG/M metagenome (GOLD analysis project Ga0209319, IMG submission 184000) | Groundwater microbial communities from Rifle, Colorado - Groundwater E2 (SPAdes) (version 2) | ecosystem: Environmental > Aquatic > Deep subsurface > Groundwater | place: Rifle, Colorado, United...
ATTTTGAAAGCTGGAAATAAGTTTTTCAAAATCTGTTTAAAAATTGGTTTGCAATTTTCCGAATTGGACAAAAGCACGACTAGTCCAGCTTTCGGAGGTATTTTATGAAAGTTTGTCGTGTACAAAGATCTTTAGGGTTGAGTTGTTCTAATGTGATTTATTTGGGGGATTTTTTATGACCAACGAATTTTTGCCTTTTTCTAAACCAGTCATGGATCAGGCTACTATTGACGAAGTAGTTGCTTGTTTGAAGTCAGGCTGGCTTGCTACTGGTCCACGTGTGCAGCGTTTTGAAGAGGATTTACAAAAATATTTACAAGCGCCTTATGCTTTGACGTTGACTTCTGCAACAGGTGGTTTGCAATTAGCTTTGCAAAGTTTGAATTTACATGAAGGTGATGAAGTAATAACTTCCCCGATGACTTTTGTGGCTAGTCTTAATACCATTGTCCAAGCTGGGGGAAAACCGGTTTTGGTCGATATTGATTTTAAAACACGTAATATTGATGTAACTAAAATAGAAGCTGCGATTACGCCACGGACGCGGGCGATTTTGCCAATTCATTTTGCTGGAATTCCTGCTGATTTAGATGTCATTTATGCGTTAGCGAAAAAATATAATTTACGTGTTATTGAAGATGCGGCACATGCGGTCGGCAGTTTCTATAAAGACAGAATTATTGGTAGTTTTGGTGATATTCAGGTTTTTAGTTTTCACCCTAATAAAGTGATGACGAGTGGTGAGGGCGGCTGCGTTACGACGCGTGACTCTGAGACAGCGAAAAATATCGAAATTATGCGCTTTCATGGCATTGATCGCAGTGTCTGGAATCGTAATGCCAAGAATGGTAGTCAACATTATGATGTAGTTGCTGCTGGTTATAAATACAATATGCTCGATTTACAAGCGGCGATTGGTATTCATCAACTTGCTGGTTTGGAGGGTTTTCTTGCTAAACGTAAGGAATTAGCATTGCGTTATAATGAATTTTTTGCTGATTGGGCGGAATTAACATTGCCAGAAATGCCAGATTACTCGTGTCGTAGTTCTTGGTATATTTATGCGCCTTTAATTAATTTGGAAAAAGCAGGATTGGATCGCGATACTTTTATGCAGCGTATGAAAGAGCAAAATATTGGTACGGGTTTGCATTACGAAGCGGTACATAAATACAGTTTTTATCAAAAGCAATATGGCTATAAATGGGGGCAATTCCCTAATGCAGAAAGTATTTCCGATCGTACTGTTTCTTTGCCGTTGTTTCCTGACATGACTTTTTCTGATCAGGACAGAGTGGTTGTGGCGATGAGAGAAATTTTCGGTAAATAAGTTTTTTTAAAAAAAGCGGAATTTTATTTAGGGATTTTGAGGTTTGGGCAACGTTTTTTGATAATTGTGGAAGTATGGTAACTGCTTAAAAAATTTGAGCATTTTAATTATGTTTTCGTAGCTGCAGACTACAGTAACAGTCCGTGCTGAATCATCATGTATGTGTGCAATAATAAATACGCAAGCTAAAGCTTGCGGCTACGTTCTTGCGACTACGGGCTTGCGGCTATGTGCTTGTGATATTTGTATAAATTTAAATTTTCTAAAAAGGGTTATATGAAAAAATCTATCAAATCTTCTCAAAAACCTTATATAAGCATTGTCATTCCTGTCTATAATGAGGCAGGTAATCTTAAGTTATTACAAAAAAGACTTTTGCAAACTTTAGATAAATTCGGTAAGCCGTATGAGATTATCTACACCAACGATGGTAGTCGCGATAACTCATTCGAGATTTTAGAAGAGCTTTTCCAAGAAAGACCAGAGCATGTCCGTGTTATCGATTTTAAGCGCAATTTTGGGCAACATATGGCGGTGATGGCCGGTTTTGAACAAGCGGAGGGGGAAATTATTGTTACTTTGGATGCTGATTTGCAAAATCCTCCAGAAGAAATTCCCAAATTGGTTGCCTTAGTAGAAAAGGGACATGATCTGGTAAGTGGTTGTCGAGTACAGCGCAAAGATAACTTTTTTCGTCGTCATGCGTCTAAACTGATCAATGTTATTCGCGCCAAAATTACCAATATTCACATGACTGACGAAGGTTGTATGCTGCGGGCATATGGTCGTGATGTTGTTGATTTAATGGTTGCTACCAAGGGCATGGCGCCTTTTATCCCTGCGCTTGCTTATAGTTATGCAGCAAATCCCACTGAAATTGATGTTGAGCATTCTGAGCGCTTTAGTGGTGAATCAAAATATAGTTTTTTTAGCCTGATTCGATTGTCCTTTGATCTGATGACCGGTTATTCATTGGTTCCTTTACAGGCTTTTACTTTAATTGGCTTTAGTGTTTCCATTTTGAGTATTATTTTTGTCGTTTATTTGGCGTTAAGACGTATTTTTGTAGGACCGGAAGTACAGGGTGTTTTCACCCTATTTGCCATTATGTTTTTCTTGGTTGGTATTGTGCTGATGGGGCTTGGTATTACTGGTGAATATATTGGACGCATCTATCAGGAAGTGCGACAAAGACCTAGATTTGTGATTAGGAGAATATTAAAGGATTAATGCGCAGTCTAGTAGCTGCGGACCCGTAGCCGTAGACTTTAGTCTGCGTTTAAAGCTGTGCTAAATCATATGGTTGTGTGGTATATGCCACGCAAGCTAAAGCTTGCGGCTACGGGCTTGCGGCTACGGGCTTGCGGCTACGGATTTGCAGCTACGGGCTTGTGACTACGAGTCTACGACTATTATTGTAATTGTTGCAAATTTAGCTCCAACCACTGTAAAGCTATGATTGTCGCGGCGTTGTAAATTGCTCCATTTTTAACAGCGGCTAAGGCTTTATCGATAGGCAGAACATGAACGCGAATATCTTCATTTTCTTCGGCAAGACCGCTAAATTTTGGGGCTTTAGAGGCATCTACTTTAGCGCAATAGATTGTGACTTCTTCAGAAGTGCCGCCTGGACTTGCAAGATATGTATGAATATGTTGTAAACCAAAACATTCAAGTCCGGCTTCTTCGATTAGTTCTCTTTTAATCAATTCTTCTTTGTTTTCTTTATCTTTATCCATAACACCGGCAACTAATTCAAGCAGCCATGGTGATCGACTTTTATCTTCTTGCCAGAGAGCTCCTGCGCGAAATTGTTCAATTAAAACCACTTGGTTGCTTTTTGGATCATAAGGTAAAGCAGCGACAGCATTTAATCTTCGAGATATTTCACGTACATAAGGTTGGCTCCAGTCTCCGGAAAAAAGTCGGTTTTGTATTGTGTAGAGTTCAACCTTAGCATAACCTTGGCAGATAATTTTTTTATCGACGATTTTGTAATCGTTGTGATTCATATATTTATTTTAAGTTTATGGTCGCAAACCCGTAGCCGCAAGCTTTAGCTTGCGTTTATACATTCGCCAAGAAATTATAAATTATTGAATCACTACGTGATTGATTTTTATAGCAGGCTAAAGCCTGCGGCTACGGCTTATATCCATGTCTTTTTATTTTCTGATTAATTATTCCTCAGGTAAATAAACTTTCTTTGTTGATGATATTGCGACAAGCCTTTGTTCGGCAATTTTATTGGCTGCCAATGCGGTTGATATTTTTTCTTTATCGGCAAGATGGAAAATATGTAATAAGGTGTTGTAAATATTTTCAATCTTGTTCATGGCATAATTTTCTCCCCCACCGTAGATTTCGGAAGAAACATTAATTAAACCACCCGCATTAATGACGTAATCTGGCGCATAGAGAATGCCGGCTTTTTGTATGTCATCACAATGTTTTGCCTCAAGAGCTAATTGGTTATTGGCGGCACCGGCAATGATAGAACATTTAAGATGAGGTATGGTTTTGTCGTTGATGGTGGCGCCTAATGCGCATGGCGAATAAATGTCGACTTCCAGATGATATAAATCTTTTTCTTCGATGATAGTGGCATTAAATTCATTTGCGGCTTTTTGTAGAGCATCTTTATTGATATCGTTGAGATAGAGAATAGCTCCAGCATGATGCAATTCTTTGCATAGATTATAACCAACGCTACCGATGCCCTGTACAGCTACTCTGGCTCCAGTTAAGCTATCTTTGCCAGTAACTTTTTTCCAAGCAGCCTTGATGCCGCAAAAAACACCATGGGCTGTAAACGGTGATGGGTTGCCAGAGCCACCGAAATATTCAGGAATACCGGTAACAAAGTCGGTTTCTAGTCTAATCCATTCCATAACGCTTGTATTTGTTCCGACATCTTCAGCAGTAATGTAGCGCCCACCTAAGCTCTGTACGAAACGACCGAAAGTGCGGAAAAGCGCTTCAGAAGTATGTTTTTTGGGGTCCCCAATAATGACTGCTTTGCCCCCGCCGAGATTTAGATCTGCAACAGAAGCTTTGTAAGTCATACCCTTGGAGAGACGTAAAACATCTTCCAATGCGTCATCCATGGAAGTGTAAGGGTACATGCGACAACCACCCAGTGCTGGACCAAGTTGTGTATTGTGGATAGCAATAATAGCCTTGAGCCCACTGCTTTGATCTTGGCAAAAAACTACTTGCTCATGATTGTCGAAGTCTTTTAAGTTAAAGATATTCATGTAGGTACCCCCTGGTAAGAAATTTTGCATTAGTGAATTGCTGCGCGATGATTTAAGTAAAGTAAAATTTGCTAGGAACTGTTGGTAATTACTTTTTCGTTATGAAAACGCGATTGTCAATAGACCTCCGACTAATGATAGGAACAAATAAAAATATGTAAAGCAAATTTTCATTAATTAAATTATCAATGATTGATGGTTTAAGTTTTATGGGATATGGTTGATTTTTTAATCTTAAAGATAACATATTGATTTGTATAGTAATTTTATTTGCATATCCTTGTTGTTGGAGTTGTTGAATAATTCGTATTAATAACGATTGTGTGGCCGCAGACTTTAGTCTGCGTAGCCTACAATTATTGCACATAATATATCGCAGGCTAAAGCCTGCGGCTACGGTTTTCAGGCTACGGTTTTATAGGCTATGGTTTGTCACGAGTGAAATTAAAGTGTTCATTTGGAGGCGACAAATTTATGGGTGGTAAGCCGCGGTTGAGTTTATTTTTATCTTCGACATTAACTACTTGCAGTTCGGCGTTATTGTTTGGGGCAACCTGTACGTTGAGAACGATGCGGGTGGCAGTGTCGCTTAATAGTATACCAGGAGCAGATGCAGATTTGGCGGATGTGGTTTTTGAGTCAAAAAGAGATTGACCTGCTGTTGTGGCTTGTTGTTCAGTGATTGGTTGCTTTGTATGTGAACCAAATAATGAGGAAGCTGCTGCTGTGTTTTTTTGATTGGGTGCGAAAGGCGAGATAAAAGCATCAGCTCTTTGTTTAATATTTTTATAGCGCACTTCCATGGCACCACTAGTTACGCCAAGTCTTTCCAGTTGTTCGCAGAGTCGATCCATGTTTATGGTTGCAGCGCTGCCGCTAATAAAGGATTTTAGCAGCGATTCTATTCTCATGACCGTTCCTTCGGCAAATACTTGTACATTGGAATCAGGTTTATTGATGGTGATGCTGCCTGCTTCAATGCCTTGTTTTAACCACTCAATAAATTTTTCGCCAAGTTCATTTTCTTTGGGTTCAGTGGCATTAATATCGGTAATATCTACAAAATTATAAAAATCTTGAGTGGTTTTGAATTCTTCGAGCATTTCTTTGGCGCGGTTAAAAATTAAACCTAAAGCGCCAGATCCTTCTTTGTCATCAGATAGTAAAGCCAACCAGGTGTTGAAGGCATAGGAATCTTGAGTAATCCAATTAAAACCAATTCCAGGCGCTAGTTGTCTGGCTAGAAGGGGGGTGGTGCGTCGGCAAAGCCAGGCTGGCATGCCACCGCCGCGACGAATTTTGTAATAACCGTCTTCAGGTTGTAACGCTCCTTGAAATGGGCTCCATTCTCTTACGAAATCACCATCTTTGTTAGATATGATTACCATGCGGTTTGCAGTTGTGTAACCAATATCAAACATCAAAGCAGCACTGAAAAGTATGTAATTTATCAGTGGTTCGGGTTTATTTTGATTATTTTGAGTTTGTTGTAATTGTAAAACATAAAGTCCACGCAATAAACCTTCATCTAAGAGACTAAATAATCTGGCTTCATTGTTAATTGGTAAAACCTGGGTCATTTGGGCGAAGTTTTCAATTAGGGTTTGGTATAGCGCGATGTAATGTTCTTCTGGGGCTGCGGATAGAGTGCGAATATCGGTTAAGATTTTTTTTCGTTTAGCGGGAGATAATAGTTCGGTAGCGTCTGAAACTTGGAAAACACTACGTTCGCTAAATGCTTGTCTTGCCATAGCGCTGGCGCTGATTTTTCCCTCAGTACTGCTGATGAAGTTGGTGTTCATTATGTTTCTCCTTAATTTTACAAGCCTCTAGTTTTGTGACCCGCGTATAAGCGTGTGCCGAATTTATAGTTTGCGGTTAAGGTTTGTTCTAAGACGCTTTGATTCGGTCTGGATGTTTTTGATTGTAACATGTAACCATTTTTTGTGATAAATTTATTTTTTAGATATTTCCTGGGCACGTTTTTAGGGGACGTCAAAAGTGGATGGTGATCAATTTCAATCCTGGTCCAAGAAAACATGGATTTCTTTGTTTTAGGTGTGGTTTATAAATTTAATTACTAGGCAAAATTGATTTTCATTTTTTGTTAATTTGTAGTGATATGAAAAAAATTTGCATATTGATTGAAAATGTGAGAAAGTGCGTATCTTCTTTTAGTCGCTATTGATCCGGTTTTTTAATGGAACGTAGGAATGGTAGCGCTAAAAAATTGCTTTTTAAGTTTTGACTAGGTAAACTTAAAAATGTTTGGTTTATTTTTTATCCAAAAATTAAATTTAATTGTGAGGATTTGATAATGAAGAAAATTCTATTAGTTGGTGCAGTAGCACTAGGTTTGAGCGCAGCTGCGTTTGCTAATGGTACCGTAGAAGCGGCTCCAGTAGTAGGCAATGCTTTTAACCCAGGAATCTACGTCGGTTTACAAGCCGGTATGGATTTAAGCAATTGGGGTAATGTCAATAATTCAGACAATTGGTCCACTTATTTTGGTGATGGCATAAGTAAAGAAAATGGCTTTGCCGGTCGCGTATTTGTCGGCTGGGATTTCCATCCAAACTTTGCTGTTGAGTTGGGCTATTTTAGAGAATTCAACAGACCAGTTGCCACTGAATCTGGCTTTGGTGATGTTTGGAGATATACTACCCAAGGTTTTGACTTGATGGGTAAATTGAAATATGCTTTCGACGACATGTTTGGTATTTATGCCAAATTTGGTGTTGATTACTTATTAACTAAAGTTGACCAACAAGGTGCAAACACCAATGGAAATTATAATACCAATAATTTCAACATCGCTTACGGCTTAGGCTTAAGCTATGAGGCTGTTCAAAACCTAACTTTAGATCTATCCTGGACACGTTTCCAAGGTAGAAATAAAGTTGATGGCGATGTGTCACAACCTAAATTCCAAGCAGCTCCTGATTTCTTTGCTCTAGGTATTGCTTACAAGTTTAACTACTAAGCTTTTACCAAAAAGTAAGAAATTAGCGAAAAAGCTAAAGCAAAAAAAGGCGGATTTATCCGCCTTTTTGCTTTTAAAATACCTGTAGCCGCAAACTTTGGCTTATGCATTGATATTACGCAGACTAAAGTCTGCGGCTATAGGTCTGCGGTTACGAATTTTATAGTAGCTGCAAGCTTTAGCTTGCGTTATAATTTAGACCGAATCTTATTACTGTATAATGTTTGTAATACGCAGACTAAAGTCTGCGGCTACGGGTCTGCGGCTACAAAGCTTGCTCTACACTTTTAAAGGAGATAAACATCTATGTTGAAAAAAATTTTATTAGGTTCTATTGTTGCTATTGGTTTAGGCAGTATTGCCAATGAGGCATGTGCAGATGCTTCTGCCCCATACATTGGTGGACAACTTGGAATTGCTTCACATAACTATAAAACTGGTGATTTGGTTAAAAATGGCAATGGAAGTGTTGATAACAACTTTTTAGCAGGAAGGATTTATGGTGGTTATGATTTTGATGAACATTTAGGATTGCAGCTCGGTTATACCTATTTTGGTAAGCCTAATTTTAAAAGTACTTCAGGTTCTGAAGAGAGTTTTTCTCAATATGGTCTTGATTTAAGCGGTCTGTTTTCGATAAATTTTAATCCCAGTTTAGGTGCTTTTATTAAAGGTGGTTTGGTTTGGATACACCGCGGTTCGGCGGCTAATAACGCTACATTTAACGGGTTAAATTCAAATAGTAAATTATCCTTTTTGGGTGGTTTAGGTTTAACTTATGCATTTACCAATAATCTTAGCACCGACCTTAGCTGGACGCATATTTTAAGCTGTGGCGATTTGCCCAAGACGGATTTTTTTGCTTTGGGTTTAAAATATAGATTCGGTGACAATTAAAACTCGTAGCTGCAGACTTTAGTTTTCGATATATTAGGTGCAATAATTGTAATTTACGCAGACTAAAGTCTGCGGCTACAGTCTGTGGCTACGGTTTTGTGGTTACATAACTTTTGGATACATCAACATGAAAAAACAACAAAAATCTAATAACAATGTCATTGGTATCATGGATGGTAATGAAGCAGCCGCGTATGTAGCTTACAAAACTAACGAAATCTGCGTTATTTATCCGATTACCCCAGCCTCTACTATGGGTGAATTAGCGGATCAATGGGCAGTAAATGGTGTGAAAAATATTTGGGGTACGGTACCAGACGTTGTTGAAATGCAAAGCGAGGGTGGTGCTGCAGGAGCTATGCATGGATCGGTTCAAACGGGAGCGCTGGCTACAACTTTCACTTCATCGCAAGGTTTGTTATTGATGATACCAAACATGTATCGTATTGCTGCTGAATTAACGCCAACAGTTTTTCATGTTGCTTCGCGTATTTTAGCTTATCAAGGTATGTCTATTTATTGCGATCATTCTGATGTTATGGCAGCGCGGGCGACTGGTTTTGCCATGTTGTGTTCCAATAATGTGCAAGAGGTGCATGATTTTGCCTTGCTTGCTGAAGTGGCTAGCTTGGAAAGTAGAATACCATTTTTGCATTTTTTTGACGGTTTTCGTACTAGTCATGAAGTTGCCAAGATTAACTTACTTTCTGATGAAGACATGCATGCCATGTTGTCCATGGATGCGATTCTTGCTCATCGCGCGCGTCAACTAACACCTAATCATCCATTGGTGCGTGGAGCGATTCAAAATTTCGATATAGCTTTTCAGGCACGTGAATCAGCCAATTCTTTTTACGATTCGTTGCCTGGAATTTTACAAAATTGTATGGATCGTTTTGCTTGTATCACAGGGCGCAGCTACCGTTTGCTGGATTATTACGGAGCTTTGGATGCGGAAAGAATTATTATCATCATGGGTTCTGGTGCCGAGACAGTGCAGGAAACAGTTGATTATCTACAAGAAAAAGGCGAAAAAGTTGCAGTTATTAAAGTCAGATTATTCCGTCCTTTTCCTAAAGAACAACTGATTAATTGTGTACCAAAAACATGTAAAGCTATAGCAGTTTTAGATCGCACTAAAGAATCAGGATCTAGCGGCGAGCCGTTATATCAGGAAGTTGCAACGACGTTTTTGGAAGCTTATAACTCAGGTAGTATCAGTGTTGGAAATCTTCCTAAAATGATCGCGGGTCTTTATGGTATTGGTTCTAAGGAATTTACCCCAGCCATGGTTGAATCTATTTTTCTAGAACTTGGGAAAATAAAGCCAAAAATTAACTTTACTATAGGCATTATTGATGATGTAACGCATACCAATTTAAATTATTGTCCTGATTTTGATATTGAGCCAAAACAGGTTGTACGCGCCATTTTTTATGGTTTGGGTGCTGACGGTACGGTTGGAGCCAATAAAAATACCATTAAAATTATTGGTGAAGAAACAGAGCAGTTTACACAGGCTTATTTTGTGTATGATGCTAAAAAATCAGGCTCAAAAACAATTTCACATTTACGTTTTAGTCCTGAGCCAATTCATTCAGCTTATTTGATTCAATCAGCCAATTTTATTGCCTGTCATCAGTCTTTGTTTATTAATCAATTTAATCTGTTAGAAAAAGCTGCACCCAATGCGGTTTTTCTTTTAAACAGCGTGTATGGTCCCAAAGATATTTGGCAACATCTTCCTCAGGTAACTCAGGAAACGATTTTACAAAAAAACATTTCATTTTATGTGATAGATGCTTATAAGACTGCTACTGAGGCTGGTGCTGGTCGTCATATCAATACTATTATGCAGACTTGCTTTTTAGCTTTAAGTAATGTTTTGCCAAAAGAAATTGCGATTGAAAAAATCAAGGCAACAATCAAGAAAACCTATGCTAAAAAAGGTGACGCAGTGGTGAAAAAGAACTTTGCTGCTGTAGATCAGGCTTTAGCTAATTTGCATCAAGTTGTTATACCAACTTGTGTGACAACCGAACTGAAATTGTTGCCACCATTATCGGTAAAGGGAGCGTGTTGTATAAATGAAAATATACAAATGATAACAGAAATGGTGGCAGGGCGCGGTGATGATTTGCCTGTGAGCGCTATTCCTGTTGATGGCTCTTATGATATCGGTACGACTTGCTTGGAAAAACGTAATATTTCTTTTCACGTACCTGTTTGGGACAAAGATGCTTGTATTCAATGCGGTCAATGCAGTTTGGTTTGTCCGCATAGCGTGTTGCGTGCCAAACATTATCCAAATGGATATTTGAAACACGCACCAAAAGGATTTAAGTCGGCAACGTTACGTGATAAAAAAATACCAGAGCATGCTTTTACTATTCAAAGTTATCCTGAAGATTGTACTGGTTGCGGTTTATGTGTGGAAGCTTGTCCGGTTAAACTGGAAGGCGGTTTGAAAAGATCTATTAATTTGGAACCAAAATCAGAATCTTTAGCTGTCGCAAGGGAAAATATTACATTTTTTGAGGGCTTACCTACTCCAGATGTTAACTCAATAGATCCTGTAACAGTGCGCGGTGTGCAGTATTTGCCGCCGGCTTTTGAATTTTGTGGCGCTTGTGCTGGCTGTGGTGAAGCCCCATACGTGCGGCTTTTGTCGCAATTATATGGTGATCGTTTGTTAATTGCCGATGCTTGTGGTTGTACCTTGGTTTATGGGTGTAATTTACCGACTATGCCTTGGACAAAAGATAAAAACGGTCGTGGACCAGCTTTTTCCGGTTCTTTATTTGAAGATAATGCTGAATTTGGTTTTGGTTTTGCTTTAACGGCGGATAAACATCGTGCATATGCTTTGGAATTGTTAGAGAGTTTGCGCAATACTATTGGTAATGATTTGGTAGAGCAAACGCAAAAAGCAGCAGTCAATACTAAAGCTGAAATCCAGGCGCAACGTGAACGAATTGATTTAATTAAAGCAAAGCTAAAAAATACGCAAGATGCGAGTGCAGTACAATTATTATCCGTAATTGATTATTTAGTGCGACCAAGTATTTGGGCATTGGGCGGTGATGGTTGGGCGTATGATATTGGATATGGCGGTTTGGATCATGTTATTGCCAATAAGCGCAAAATAAATATTTTAGTTTTAGATACGGAAGTTTATTCGAATACGGGGGGGCAATCTTCAAAAGCAACGCCGCGCGGTTCAGTGGCTAAATTTGCTGCTAACGGCAAGAGTACGGCAAAGAAAGATTTAGGGATGATGGCGATGAGTTACGGCAGTGTTTATGTTGCCAGCATTGCTTTAGGGGCTAATCCGGCACAAGCGCTTAAAGTTTTCCAGGAAGCGGAAAGTTACCCAGGACCAGCTTTAATTATAGCTTACTCACAATGTATAGCGCATGGCATTGAGATGCGTTTAGGTATGCAGCAACAAAAATTAGCGGTGAAGAGCGGTTATTGGTTGCTTTATCGTTATGATCCAAGACGTGTTGAGGCTGGTTTGAATCCGCTACAACTTGACTCTGAAGCACCAAGCATTCCTTTGAAGGATTACATGTATAATGAAAATCGATTTAGTATTTTAGCGCAAACCGACCCGGAACATGCCAAGCAGTTGTTGCAATCCGCCGAAGAAGATGTGCAAAGGCGTTGGGCGAAGTATTTGGCTTTGAGTCAAATGAAATCGTAGTTGGTGATTTTTAAAGATGCCGTAGCTGCAGGTTTTATTCTGCAGCTACGCTTTTGTAGTTACAATCCAAGCAAAGTAGACAATTCAATCGTATGTTCTTGTTCGTCAATAATGATGTGACGGACTTCATGTTCTAGCGTTTCGAAATAGTACAAATCAGCTTTGTTATCGACGATTTTGTGATAAATCTGTTTGTAAAATTCGATAGCAGTTTTTTCATCTTTTAAATTTACTTCCAAAATAGCGTGCAAATCTTGAGCGCGATGGGTTTCGGTCATGTCCATGGTTGGTTCGCCATTTAAGCAATTTGTGATCAAATTGCGGAATTTTTCCGCATGCTTATGTTCGTCGCCGGCAATTTCTTCTAATTGAGCGATAATTGGCAAGGCATTTAAACCTTTGATCATTTTAGCGTGGTTTAAATACTGTATTTCAGCAGCATGCTCCAATTTCAATGCCTGGTTTAACATCGTAATTAATTCTTCTCTTATTGCCATGGTTTTTCTCCGTTTAGTTTTAAAAATGATATTTTATGCGAAATATAATATATTTCGTAGTCGCAGGCTTTAGTCTGCGTATATATTCTGCTTTATATTTTGCGCTAAATTTGGTGTTGTAGCAATGGTTTAATGCTTAGGTTAATAATTAATTATACGCAAGCTGAAGCTTGCGGCTACGGGCTTGCGGCTACAGTTTACTCTTCGTAGCCAAACGAACTCAGCATTTTTTTATCATCAGTCCAGCCTTCTTTTACCTTCACCCATAATTGCAGGAAAACCTTTTTCTCAAAAAACCGCTCCATGTCCAGTCTAGCCTTAGTGCCAACTTCTTTTAATTTCTGTCCTTTTTCTCCTATGACGATAGCTTTTTGTCCTGGTCTTTCGACAATAATCAGTCCACGAATATGTAAAATTTGATCTTTGACGACGAATTCTTCTATGTGAACATCGATTGCATAAGGGACTTCCTGCCCTAAAAGACGGATTAATTTTTCACGAATTATTTCCGCAGCAAGAAATCTATCATTACGATCTGTTATTTGGTCTTCAGGGAAGAGAAATGGATTTTCTGGCAGTAAGCGCGCTATGACTTCTTCCAGCTTCTTTATGTTGGTGCCTTGTTTTGCCGAAATAGGAATTAGGTCAACGAAATTACCTTTTTCTTGTAAAGTTGCTAGATAGGGTAAAAGTGTGCCCTTTTCTTTGATTTCGTCGGTTTTATTGATGGCTAGAATAATAGGGCGATTGGTAGACCGCAATTTTTTGAGTAACCAGGTATCGTCGTCATACCATTTCATAGCGTCTACAACAAAAATTATCAGATCGACATCATTGATGGTGCTTAAAGCAGCTTTAAACATATAATGATTCAAAGCACATTTTTCTTCCTGGTTATTTTTGTGTGACACTCCAGGAGTATCCACATAAATCATTTGTTTATTGTCAACGGTTTTAATACCAAGAATTTTATGACGTGTGGTTTGTGGTTTACGGGCGGTGATACTTACTTTTTCGCCAAGAATTTTGTTTAGCAAAGTCGACTTACCGGCGTTAGGACGACCGATAATGGCGATGTAACCGCAATGAGTTGTGATTGTTGTGGTATTAGGCATTGATTTTTGGAAAATTTACGATGTTTTTTTTAACATATTGTTTTATATGGTAATTTAATTTACATATTCTTCGTGTTTAGCTTATTTTAGCAGGTTTTTCAACGGCGCTTTTACGATAAATAGCAATAATATGACCGATAGATTGAATTAAAACAGCTTTATTTTTCTTGCAAATTTTGGTGACTATTTCTTCTCGAAGTTCTCGATCTTTTTCATTAAAACGAATTTTAATAAGTTCGTGATCTTCGAGGGCGCGATGAATTTCTGATAAAACGGCATCAGTTAAACCATTGTTGCCTACTATTATGGTCGGTTTTAAACTATGCGATTGAGCTTTTAACTCACGTTTTTGTTGAGATGTTATTGTTATCATTCTAATTGACCTATTTTAAATATCTATGAATTTGAAAGTTACATTTGTAATATCGTAAAAAGTTAGGGTATATAATTCGCAAGTCTACGGTTTACGATAAGGCATTTTTGCGATTTCCCGATGTTTTTGAGAGTTTACTTATTTTTTGGATAATATGTTGACTTATAAGGTAATTATGCCTAAATGTAAATTAATTATTAATTTTGAGTTCCCATTCGAAATTTCTTAAAACTGCAAGTTGCCGAATCCTTAGGCTTTAAGTTAATTTCACTTCTTGTGAAATTATTATAGAATTTGTCTTGAGTCAATACCGTGTTATTCAACATTTATTAATTTGCAGGGTAGTAAAATTAAAACAGCTAAGCTGACCCGTCGGGTAAAAAAAGATGGATCTTTTTTATAAAATTTATAATTTTTAAAGTATGTCCAAAACGAAAAGTAGCAGTAGTAAAAGATGGTTGCATGAGCATAATAGTGATGTTTATGTGAAACGCGCACATCAGGAAGGATATCGAGCGCGGTCGGTTTATAAATTACAGGAAATCCAGGCGATCCATAAAATACTTAAACCTGGTATGGTGGTTGTTGATCTTGGTGCGGCTCCAGGAGGCTGGTCTGAATTTGTTGCTAAAACAATAGGCAAATCAGGAAAGGTTTTTGCGGTGGATATTTTATCCATGCAGCCTATTGCTGGAGTTGAATTTATTCATGGGGATTTTACTGATCCTAAAATTGTAAATGCGCTGTCACAAAGGATAGGTGGGGCAGAGGTTGATGCTGTACTTTCCGATATGGCGCCAAATTTGAGTGGTTGTAGTGTTACTGACCAGGCAAGATCATTGGAACTTTTAGAAGCAGCTTTAGTGTTTGCGAAAAAATTTTTAAAACTCAAGGGGATATTTTTATGTAAGGCTTTTCAGGGAGCAGAGTTGATAAAGTTTACCAATGAATTACGTAAGAATTTTTCTACAGTCAAAATTATAAAACCACCCGCCTCGCGTTCACGTTCTAAAGAGATTTTTTTGTTGGCGCAAAATTAGTTTTCACGCACAGGTTGATATAACGTAGGCTAAAGCCCGTGGCTACTTATCGCAGCTATTGCTACGAAATATCTGCTGTTATAACCATAAAAAGCTTTGAGTTTCTTAAGTCTTGCAATATCATTAACTAAATTTTTTAATTCCCATTTTTAAATTATTTCATTGATTCCTATGATAAAAAATCTTCTTCTTTGGCTTGTTATTGCGGTTTTTTTGATTGTTGTGTTTTCCAACTTTGGGCACGAACATCCAACTGTAACTAAAATCACTTATTCTGAATTTTTACAGGCGGTTGATAAAGGAGAGGTTAGTAGCGTTGTTATTGATAACCGTAATATTGATGCTGTGATGCGTAATAACACCAAATTATCCAGTTATATTCCCCTGGAAGATCAATATTTGCTGAGTGAATTATTGAAAAAAGGCATTAGCGTACGCGGCAATCCTCCGGAACAGGAAGGTTTGTTGATGCATATTTTTGTCAATTGGTTTCCGATGATTTTGCTGATTGGCATTTGGTTGTTTTTTATGCGACAGATGCAAGGTGGTGGACGCGGCGGTCCTATGTCGTTTGGGCGCAGCAAGGCACGTTTATTGACGAGCGATCAAGTCAAAATAACTTTTGCGGATGTTGCAGGGGTTGATGAAGCCAAAGAAGAGGTCAGTGAATTAGTGGATTTTTTGAAGGATCCAGCAAAATATCAAAAACTAGGTGGAAAAGTACCGTGTGGAGTGCTGTTACTGGGTTCGCCAGGTACTGGTAAAACATTGTTGGCAAAGGCTGTAGCTGGTGAAGCGAAGGTGCCTTTTTACACTATTTCAGGTTCTGATTTTGTGGAAATGTTTGTGGGAGTTGGCGCATCACGTGTACGTGATTTATTTGATACTGCGAAAAAAAATGCACCATGTATTATTTTTATTGATGAAATTGATGCAGTTGGAAGGCATCGTGGTGCTGGTTTAGGTGGTGGACATGATGAACGCGAGCAAACCTTGAACCAATTACTCGTTGAAATGGATGGATTCGAAGGTAAAGAGGGCGTTATTGTTATTGCTGCGACTAACCGTCCGGATGTTTTAGATCCTGCTTTGTTAAGACCTGGACGTTTTGATCGTCAGGTTGTTGTTCCGTTGCCGGATGTGCGGGGGCGTGAAAAAATTCTCGCTGTGCACATGCGTAAGGTTGCTGCTATACCAAATCTTGATGTTAGTGCAGTTGCGCGTGGTACTCCTGGCTTCTCGGGTGCTGATCTTGCCAATTTGGCAAATGAGGCGGCTCTTTTTGCAGCGCGGGCAAATAAAAAATTTGTTGATAATTTGGATCTGGAAAAAGCAAAAGACAAAATACTTATGGGTGCAGAACGGCGTTCGATGGTGATGAATGATAAAGAAAAGCAGCTGACCGCGTATCATGAAGCTGGGCATGCCATTGTTGGTCGAGCTGTTGCCGAACATGATCCAGTTTATAAAGTAAGTATTATTCCTCGTGGACGCGCTTTAGGCGTCACTATGTTTTTACCAGAAGAAGATCGTTACAGTCTTTCCAAGCAGAGGTTGGAGAGCCAAATTTGTGGTTTATTTGGTGGGCGTGTTGCTGAGGTTTTACAGTTTGGTCAAGATAGCGCCACAACAGGAGCTTCCAATGATATTGAAAAAGCGACTGAAATAGCGCGCAATATGGTTACAAGGTGGGGGTTATCTGCAAAATTGGGTCCATTAGTTTATGGTCAAGAAGAGGGGGAAGTGTTTTTAGGTCGCTCTATTACATCGCATAAACTGATTTCTGAAGATACTACTGCGCAAATAGACAAGGAAATTCGTGCCATTATCGATCGCAACTATAAACACGCTGAAGAAATTTTACGCGCTAATCTGGACAAGCTGCGCAATATGGCTGAAGCATTGATTAAGTACGAAACGATAGATAAAGACCAGATTGAAGAAATTATGCATGGAAAGAAACCGCATGCACCAGAAGACTGGAAAGAGCAAGTAGTAGAAAAAAAACCTAAAAGAACGCGCAAAAGAAAAGAAGTAGCGCAGGATAATTCTAAAGTAGAGGAAATGTAAAAGCTGATTCTTGTAATATCTCAAAAAGTTCTGGTATTGTAATTATGATATTGTAATTATGATTACGTAGCCGCAGGCTTTAGCCTGCGCCAATATCTGTGCTAAATCATATATGTACGCAATAATGGAAACGCAAGCTAAAGCTTGCGGCTACGTTATTCTTGCAATTTACCTATGGTTTTTGAGAAGTTACTGATCCCTAATATAACTTATTGAAAAATATAGTAATTTAATTTACATAAAACAAGGATCACAATAATTATTATGCAAAAAAAGAAATATTTTGGAACAGATGGTATTCGTGGGCGCGTTGGAGAATCGCTGATTCATCCTGAGTTTGTGCTCAAACTAGGGTGGGCTGTTGGTAATGTTTTTAAAGAGCAAGGCAAAAGTAAGGTTTTGATTGGCAAAGATACGCGTATTTCAGGTTATTTGCTGGAGTCGGTATTGGAGGCCGGCTTAACTGCGGCTGGTATGAATGTTGATTTGTTGGGTCCAATGCCAACGCCAGCGATTGCTTACTTAACTAGAACTTTGCGGGCAAGTGCTGGTGTGGTGATTAGTGCTTCACATAATCCTTATTACGATAATGGTATCAAGTTTTTTTCTAAAGAAGGGGTGAAGATTTCCGATGAGTTGGAATATGCGATAGAAGATCAGCTAGAAAAACCTATGCAAATAGTCTCAGCTGCCGAACTTGGTAAAGCAAAGCGGGTTAATGATGCTATTGGTCGCTATGTAGAATTTTGTAAAAGTACTTTAGGGTTGAATAGTTGTTTAACAGGAATGAAAATTGTTGTTGATTGTGCTAATGGTGCAACTTATAAAGCTGCGCCGCTGGTTTTTCGGGAGCTGGGCGCGGAAATTTATGAACGGGGTAATGCTCCCAACGGATTTAATATTAATGATCGGTGTGGTTCGACATATCCGGAAAACCTGGCTAAAGCGGTTTTGGCGGAAAAAGCCGATGTTGGAGTTGCATTTGATGGTGATGGCGATCGCGTGGTCATGGTTGATGAAAATGGTGTGGTTGTTGATGGTGATGAGCTTCTATTCATTATGGCAAAATATTATCAAAGCCATAACAATCTACAAGGAGGTGTTATCGGTACAAGCATGAGTAATTTTGGATTAGAAAAGAGCTTTGCAGATTTAGGTATAGCTTTTCAACGGACCAATGTTGGCGACCGTTATGTTTTAGAGGCATTGCGCAAGAATAATTGGATGCTCGGTGGCGAGTCTTCTGGGCATATTGTTAACCTTGGTTTGACTACTACGGGTGATGGCATTATTAGTGCGCTACAGATTTTATCTATTATGTATAACACAGGTCAATCTTTAGGGAAACTTAAGTCGGAAATGTTGAAATTACCTCAAATTTTATTAAACGTTAAAATTGCGCAACCAGTTAATCTGGCAAAAGAATTGCAAGTTTTAGATGTGGTACGTATGGTTGAACAACGTTTAGGGCAAAGAGGGCGTGTTCTATTGCGTGCTTCTGGTACTGAGCCATTAATACGTGTTATGGTTGAGGGCGAAGATGAGTGTTTGGTGAGGCAGATGGCTGAGGAAATTGCTGAGGCGGTACGGGGAATAGCTGGGAAATTTTGAATTTTAAATTGATGAATAGCTTACGCGATGTTGTTTTTAAAATCTGGAAAGTAACGCATTAATTTATATGGTATTATTTACATGCCTGAATAAAATTATCACATAGTGATTCATTAATTTAAAATTCAAAATTCAAAATTTATAATTTCAAGTGTAGGGTGTTTTATGGAATTTTTTAGTCACAAAACGAGTATCGATTTTATGGCACAGCGCAAGTGGGCGGCGTTGTTTTCCTGTATTTTATTTGCCATTGCGATTATTTCGCTTTCTGTTAAAGGACTTGAGTTTGGTCTTGATTTTACTGGTGGAACGCAAATGCAGGTTAGTTATGCGCAGCCAGCTGATTTAAATCAGATTCGACAACAGCTAAATCAATCCGATTTTTCTGATGCAGTGGCACAAGCTTATGGTAGTACTAGGGATGTGATGATTCGTTTTAAACCGCATAAAAACGTTTCGCAACAAGATTTGAATAATCAAGTTTTAGGGGTTTTGCATGGAGCTACGTTTCAGAGTGCTGAATTTATTGGACCACAAGTTGGTAAAGCTTTAGTGACGAATGGTATTTTGGCGATAGTTATTTCTTTATTGGCGATTATGATTTATATCGCTTTGCGTTTTGAATATCGTTTTGCTATTAGTGCCGCTTTATCTTTGATACATGACCCTATTATTATTTTGGGTGTGTTTTCTTTATTTCATATTGAGTTTAATTTGATTGCGTTGGCATCGATTTTGACAGTTTTAGGTTATTCTCTTAATGACACTATCGTTGTTTACGATCGTGCGCGGGAAAATTTCCGTAAATTTCGTAAATCGACCGCAACAGAAATTCTAAATTTATCTGTGAATCAGACCTTATCGCGAACTATCATGACATCTGGGCTTACTCTAGTAATAATATCTGCACTATTGATTTTTGGTGGTGAGATGCTGTTTGGTTTTTCTTTGGCGATGATTATAGGTATTTTAATTGGTACTTATTCGTCGATTTACGTTGCAGGAGCTTTAGCTTTAATGATGGGGTTAAATAAAGCTCATTTTGTGGTTGCAGAAAAGAAATACGTAGATAATATGCCTTAAAAAGTTTGCAGTTGCTTGAGGATGAACAAGTAGTGGGATTTTTAAAAAATAGTGCAGCTTCGAAATATGGAACCACCAAATAGTGGCAACTATAAAATTTTTATTAAACTGCTTTCTACATGTATGTGAAAGTACACATGTAGAAAGCAGATATTTTAGTTCCTGATCTTCTTAAATAGCCGACTCCTGCGGCTAAATTAATTTCACTCCCTGTGAAATTAAAATGGAATATCTTCGCCGCCGAAGTTGTTTCCGCCAGGAAAGCTTTCCGCCGCAAGCGTGGTTGCGACAGGGGTAGTTGCTTCAGAGGCTTCGATTGGATGAAGCACTGGGTCATGGATAGCTTGAAGATCTGGAGCTATTGGTGCGGTACGGTGAGCAGTTTGACTTGGAACACCACTTCCGCTACGACTATCCAAAATATGCATTTCTGTTGCGATAATTTCTGTAGTGTAACGTTCTTGTCCTGTTTTATCTTGCCACTTTCTTGTGCGCAATGAGCCTTCTACATAACACTTGGAACCTTTGTGTAAAAATTCCCCAACAATTTCTGCTAGTCGATTAAAAAAAACTACACGATGCCATTCGGTACGTTCTTGTAGTTCCCCTGATTGTTTATCACGCCAAACTTCACTGGTTGCCAAAGAAATATTTGCAACTGCATTACCATTTGGAGTATAACGTACTTCAGGATCACTGCCTAAGTTACCGATCAAAATTACTTTGTTGACTCCTCTTGCCATTCTTATCCCCCTTTATTATATTGTATATTAAAAATATGATCTAAAATAAAAAAATAATTGAAAACAAAATCCATTCTGATTGATAATTTTAATCGCTAATTAAATAGATTGCACTTTAAATTTAATTTTAATTTTAGGTATAATAGAAACATGCAAAGACTATCTTTATTACTGACTGATCAATATCAGCTCACTATGGCTTATGGCTACTGGAAATGTGGTAAAGCCGAACAGAATGCTGTTTTTCAATTATCATTTCGTTCTCTACCATTTCATGGAAATTATGCTATAGCTTGTGGTTTAGCGGATGTTATAGAGTATTTAAATAACTTTAGTTTTCATAAGGATGAGTTGGAATATTTGACATCGCTAAAAACTTCGAATGATGAACCGTTTTTTGCAGACGGTTTTATTGAGTATCTGCGTGTATTGAAATTTACCTGTGATATAGAAGCTGTTTTAGAAGGAACATTAGTTTTTGCCAAAGAGCCAATGTTAAGAATCAAAGGACCATTACTGCAATGTCAACTGCTCGAAACCATTTTGCTTAATTTAATAGGTTTTTCTACTTTGGCGGCAACGAAAGCTTCCCGAGTATGTAGAGCGGCTGTTTCTGATCCGGTGATTGAATTTGGTTTGCGACGTGCGCAGGGGCAAGATGGTGGTCTTACTGCGAGTCGGGCTGCTTATATTGGAGGTTGCGTCGCCACTTCCAATGTTTTGGCTGGTAAAATTTATAATATACCAATTAAAGGGACGATGGCACATAGCTGGGTAATGTCTTTTTCTACAGAGCTGGAAGCTTTTCGAGTTTTTGCTGATATTATCCAGGATCAAACTATTTTAGTTCTCGATACTTATCAGACGGCACAAGGGATAGAAAATGCCATTATGGTTGCCAAGGAATTGCAAGATCAAGGGCGCGGTCTTTATGGGGTGCGACTTGATTCGGGAGATTTGGTTGCCATAAGCAAAAAAGTGCGCGATAGGTTAGATCAGGCTGGCTTTCCTAATGTAAAAATTTTTGCTAGTGGCGGTTTGGATGAATATTCGATCCAGAAAATAAAATCTTGTGGCGCGCCAATTGATGGGTGGGGTGTTGGGACTAAAGTTGTAACGTGTGATGATCAGCCGTCTTTGAATGTGATTTATAAATTAACGGCAGTGCAGAGTGTTGGCGGTGAATGGGAATATAAAGCAAAGATATCGGATGAAACTGAAAAGAGAACGTTACCAGGTATTCAACAAGTTCGGCGTTTTTATCAGAATGGTCATTTACTTTATGATGTTATTTATGATGAAAAATTAGGCATCAGTAATCATAATGTTCAGCAAGACCTTGGTGCAGAAGATTTATTGCAGCCTATATTTCGACAGGGAAAATTGGTTTATCAACAGCCTTTAATTCAGGAAATTCAATCTCATGCGCAAAAACAGGTTGATGGTTTTTTAGCTCTTGCAAATACAAAGCAAAAGTTTAGTGTCAAAATAGATGAAAAATTGACGACTGCTTTGCATAAATGATGTGTCTTATCTGTGGCTACTATTTTATTTTTTCTTTACCAAAAAAAGAGAAATACTTGCATAATAAATAATTGCCATGACAAGCCAGATCAATGTGTTGAGCGGTAAGCTTTTTACGATAAAAGCGGCTATTAAAACGCCAAACATACCAAAAACAGCCATACAGGCGGTTACTTTTTTGCTGTAAGCGTTTTGGCGGATAAATGTGAAGCTACTTGCATAACTGCATGTTGCCGCCGCAGTCATCATGATCGGAAAGGCAGATTTGGCACTCATTCCCAATAAGAAAGCCAGGCTTAAGCAGGGCGCAAAAAAGCCAATGCCGATATTAACCAAGGCACCAATAATAACGCTGGCAAAAGTGGCTATTACTAGGCTGATTCCCCGTACGCCCAGGCTGGCTCCATGCGCTGCGGGCATTAAATTCAATTGGTGTAAAAGCATATTGGTGGCAGCAAGAAATAAGGCAATTGACATTCCAACCTGAATTTTTCGTTCTGGCAATTTGGTGACATAACCGGCACCGAGCCAACCGCCAATCCAGGCGGCATTAACCATACAGAACAAAGTCAAAAAATCAGTTTGAATAATGCCAATGTATATAAATGCTTCTAAAAATGTTGGCAGAATGCACATTACATTTAAAGTTCCTGGTATGAGTCGGTCGGGTATTTGTTTGAAGGCTCTTAGTAAAACCGTGGCTATAGCAAAGCTGCCGATTCCTAGGGCGTCAAAAAAACTACTGACAAAACCGATTGCCGAAGCGGTGTAGACGTTGCCACTTTCTTTATCTAAATCGCTTTTAGCAACATCTTTAATTAAAAAAACAGCAAAGATAGCCGATAGTGCGATGAAAACGGAGCGGAATATTAAAATTATCATAATGTTATGTTTTTACTTTATATTTCTGTAACTCCCTAGGATAACCACCAAAGATACCGTAGCCGCAGGCTTTAGCCTGCGAGGTCGATAATGTCCAAATATTAAGTTTCACATAGTACTGTAAAAACCTACAAACCAAATTAAAATCCATAAATAACCTAAAATCTTTGTCATATTTAATACGCAAGCTAAAGCTTGTGGCTACGGGCTTGCGGCTACGGGCTTGCGGCTATGGGATTATAATTTCACTTCTTTGTGAACTTATCTTCCGTAGATATCTTCTACCCGGACAATATCATCTTCTCCTAAATATGAACCTAGCTGCACTTCGATGAATGTTGCAGGTTCTAAGGTTAAGTTTTCTGCGCGATGTAAAATTTCTTTGTCGATAAAGATTTTTTCACCAACTTGATAAGTTTTAGTTTCGTTACCGACGGTTATGGTTGGGCTGCCTTTGACAACGAGCCAATGTTCAGCGCGATGAGTATGTTTTTGTAAAGAGAGGCGTCCAGCTGGATTGACGGTAATACTTTTTACTTGATAGCCATCCTCGAGAGCGAGAGTTTGGTAAGAACCCCACGGACGATGATAAATTTTACCGATTTCGTTAATGTGTTGTGTCATAGTTTAGATCCTCTACGTTTAAAAATTTCAGTTCAAACTTAATAAAAAATGTATTGTAAAATATAATACCGTAGAAGCACCCACAAAAAGTAAGCAGAATAATATAATTTTCTTCCAGCTTGGTAATTCCCTTGTTGGAATTATTCTAATAATCTCTGCTGCTCCTTCGTTGCATTCTACGTGTGTATTAAAATTTATATACCGTTCGAGAAAATATAAATAAGATATAGTTATTTGTTTGTTAGCAACCAAAGTAGGAAAAATGATTTCTTTTCCTCCATCGGGCAGATCAGCAATGCTATACATTACTTCAGGAAATATACTAATTTCTGGAAAATCTAAAGTTTTGCCCTCGTTATCTCTGGTTTTTCTATGCCCCAATCTGACATTTGTTGCTGTCATTTGACCTATATTCCTTACAATAACACTGTGTGTAAAAACTTCTATAGGTGTATGTTTCTTTAAAAGATGCCTTGAAAAATGTCCGTAATAAGCAACAATTTTTGGTCGGTTATAAAAAAACTTATTTAATAAAAAAGCAATTATGGCTACTATTATGAGTGATAAAAGTTTCAATAGGCTATCTGGAGTTATCATCATACCTTATGCCCCAATTTATACTTAAGTTCTTTTATTTCTCTTTTTAACTCTGTTTCTAACTCTTTTTCAGTTGGTAAATTAAATTGATATTTGCTGGCAAAAATCTGTTTAGCTTTATCGCCCAATGTATATTTCACCATTTTTTTATTTTGTTTTGTACATAAAATCAAACCAATTGTTGGGTTGTCATTTTCTGTTTTTATTTCCATATCAAAATAATTTACATACAACTGCATTTGTCCTAAATCGCCGTGGGTTAGCGGCTTTGTCTTCAAATCTACGATTATGTAAGCATGAAGGATGGTATGATAAAAAACCAAATCGGCATAAAAGTGATTGCCATCTAAAGTTAGACGTTTTTGCCTTGCAATAAAAGCAAAGCCGCGTCCTAGTTCTAGTAAAAAATTTTGCATATTGCTTATTAGTGCGTCTTCTAATCTGGATTCTACTAGTTGGTGTGATTCAGGTATGTTTAAAAATTCTAAAACGAACGGTTCTTTTATTGCATCTTCAGGTTTTGTAATTTCTTGTCCTTTACAGGATAATTTCATTAATCCTTTTTTATCTTTACTTTTTGCTAACCTTTCAAATAACAAACTACCCATTTGTCGCTCTAGTTCGCGCGCAGACCAGTTGTTCTTGAGGGTTTCTAGTTCATAAAATGCTCTAATTGTTGAGTTGTTTTCACTCATTAGAGACCTGTAATGCGTCCATGAAAGATTATTGTTGAATTTTGGTTCTGGAGATTTCGCACGCAGTGCGTGCGTTTTTTTGTTCTCGGTTACAGAATAGGTAAGATAGAATTTTCTGATATCAATTAGTGTTCTAACGCTAAATCCATGACCAAATTCATGGTTTAGTTTGGTGGAAATCTCACTTATCAAATACATTCCATAATCAGCCCTAGCCTTGCCTCTTTGTTCTTCTTCCACAATGTATTTGCCAATATGCCAATAAGCTTGCACCATTGTTGTATCAATGGTAAGCATAACTTTTGCACGTGCTTCTTTGATAACAGACGCAATCTGTGTATAAATTATATTGATGTGTTTATCGTTGTTTTTTATGACACTGATTTTTTTATTTTCGGATTTTTTTTTCATAAATTATGTTTCGCTTGTATTTGTAATACTAGCTCTGTTCATTAATAGAGCGCTTACAAACCATCTCTGCCAGCGCAATCGCGCCGCAAATTCCCGCATTATCCCTAAGCCTTGGCGCAACGATGTAATTATTAATGTCTTGGATGATTTTGTCACTCTTTATGTAACCATTGAGCATTTTTAAGACACGTGGGCGAATTTTAGCGATCAGATTTTTTTGTTTCATGACACCGCCGCCGACAATAATGCGCTGTGGTGAAAGAGTCATAATATAATTGGCAAAAGCAAGACCAAGGTAATCTGCTTCTAAATCCCAGCCTGGATGATCTACGGGTAAATCAAGTGCGGATTTAATCTTCCAGCGTTTCATCATGGCAGGACCAGACGCTAAACCCTCAAGACAATCGCCATGAAAAGGGCAAATGCCAGCAAATGGATCACGTTCTTTATCATGTGGAATGAAAATATGTCCCATTTCAGGATGAATCAAACCGTGCATTAATTGACCGGACATCATGCCGCCGACCCCAATGCCTGTGCCAACCGTCACATATAAAAACGTATCCAGACCTTGTCCGGCTCCAAAGCGATATTCACCAAGGGCTGCGCCGTTGACATCGGTATCAAAACCAATGGGCAAATTAAAAGCGCTTTTGACCGCGCCGACAAAATCAAAATTTTGCCAGCCCGATTTGGGTGGAGTTGTGATGTAGCCATAAGTTTTGGAATTTATGTCCAAATCTATAGGTCCGAAAGAACCAATGCCAATAGCGGTTAGAGGTGTTTCTTTGTGAATAGTTTGAAAAAATTGAATGGCTTCTTGTATGGTTATTGCTGGAGAGCAAGTTGGCGTGGTCATGCTTTTAATGATATTACCATCAGCATCGCCAATCGCACAGCAGAATTTAGTGCCGCCCGCTTCAATACCGCCAAAAATTGCTTTTGCCATATGAAATCCCCGTTTTTATTTGGTTTTACATTAATTTTTCCAAGTTTAAAGGTAATATATTGAAAAATATAGCAATTTATTTCACATATCAGTAGTGGTTAATAATTAAATTGACCGCTACACCCCAATATTACTACCGCCACCAAAAGAAAGAATAACCCCAACTGCATGGTGCGTTTAGCTTTGTTGCTTGCATAAGTCCATTCATGATGTCGCCAACCCCAAAAACTTGAGGTTAAAATGATTGTAACCATGAATAACGGCCAGCCAATTATTGGTCCTAATTCACCAATTAATTGCGCTGCCTGGCTGTAAATGAAAGTAGCTGCATACCAAAGGCAACCCATAATCAAAGTTAACAGGTAACTTTTTATATTTGCACCGCCGCGATACAAATTGAAAGATTGATTTTTTTGGTTTAAAAGCAACATGTATGAGGCATAGGGGATAAAAACGGCAGTGAGAAAAATCGGCCAAATAATAATGGCAGCGCCGATATGATGGGTACCCATGTTTAGCGCGATTTGCTTTACTTCCCCTGTAAGTGACAAAACAAAATTCTGTCCAGAAGACAGCATTCCGCCTAGAGCTGATAAAGATACTCCCAAAATACGAGCGACTTTAAGTTGTCCGGTCTCACCGTTTATCTCTCTTGTTCTATCGCGTAAAAAACCGGCGTGGTTGGAAATAGCTAAACCAATCAATGCTAAAGTTGTGCCAAAGATCGTGACCATACCAAAAGGGGTAAGTATTTTTTCAGGATGTTGTAAAACGAGTGGCAGCAAAAAGCCAAGCGCCATACCGACACCAACGTTAAAGATAAATCCCAAACCTAAGCCGATTAAGTTTAATGCTATGGCAAATAAAGTTTGTCCCACGCCAAATAAAAAGCCACCACCAATGATTATCCAGATTAATTTATTTGGGGTAGCGGCGTATATGGAAAAAAGTTTTGGGGTAAGCAGTAAGGAGGTAAGCCAGGGAATAATTAAAAACCCCCATACGGAAAACGGTAACCAGATGTTTTCAAAGCGCCATTTGGCAATATATTTGGTTGGCATGGCGAAAGAACCACTAGCCAGACCCGCAAGAAAAATCAGTAAAATAGCAAGCAGTGTAGTTGATATCATTTTATTTTTTTAAAATTAGTGAATTGATTTATAAAGTAATTATATTTATATATCCACTTTTTTTTTAGCGAGATTTTTTAAGTGAGAAATTTTCTTTTCCACTAGTTTTCTTTTTAATGGCGAAAGATGGTCTAAATAAATAATTCCCTGCAAATGGTCTATTTCGTGTTGTAGGCAACGGGCTAAAAAGTCCTCCGCTTCAATTTCCAATAATTGTCCTTTTTGGTTTAAAGCTTTGACTTTAATTTTTTGTGCACGCTTAACTTTTCCTTTGATTTGATCAGGATAAACAGACATACAACCTTCGACGTCAGTGCATTCCCCGCTTGCTTCCACAATTTGTGGGTTGATTAAACAAAGTGGTGCCAATGACGAGTTTGGATCAGGATTGTTGATAACAGTTATGGCTGGAGGATTAAGTAAATCTAGCTGAGTTGCAGCAAGAGCTGCGCAGTTTTCTGTTTGCGCCAAAGTTTCTAGCATATCGTAAATAATTTTTTGTATTTCCGGGGCATGTACTGAGGACACTGGTTTAGCTTTGTTGCGTAAACGCGGATTTGGATATTGTAATAACGGTATTGTGGGCATGTGGATTTACTTATATTCTATTAAATTACCAGGCTATTGTAGCCGCAAAATTTATTCTGCGCGGTATTTGTTGTTTCGATTTTAGAAATGGCTAAGATTTATGCGCAAGTTAAAGCTTGCGGCTACAAAAAATTGTGATTGCGGAATCATAACATGAAAATAGAAAAAATAAACGAACAGGAAATTCGTTATTGGTTGGCTTTGGCGCACATTCCAGGTATCGGGGTGCGTACTTTGCGATTTTTACAAGATAGATTTTCCTCTTTAGATAATCTATTTAAAGTGAAATCAGCAGTTTTAAATCAATTACATTTGGCGGAAACAGTGGTTGCAGGTATACAAAATCCACCATGGTTAGAAGTGGATAAGGATTTGCAATGGCGAGCACAAAATCAACAGCAGCATCATATTCTGGTTTTGGATGGCGAGAATTATCCTGACATTTTACGGGAAATTAATTATCCACCAATGGTTTTATATGTACGCGGGGATGGGGATTTATTGAATATGCCACAATTAGCCATGGTTGGTAGTCGTAATCCAAGTCATTCTGGCTTGGAAATGGCAGAAGATTTTGCAGGGGCTTTGGTGAGGTTGGGTTTGGTAATCACAAGTGGTTTAGCTTTGGGTATAGACACTGCTTGCCATAAAGGAACTTTATTAGCCAAAGGGAAAACCATAGCCGTTTTGGGAACAGGTGTGGATAATATTTATCCGCGACGCAATGTTGGTTTGGTTGAGGAAATATTGTCAGGTGGAGGCAGTATCGTTAGTGAATTTTCTTTAGGAGCGGAAGTTAGAGCGGAAAATTTTCCAAGACGTAATCGTATTATTAGTGGATTAAGTTTAGGGACTTTGGTTGTTGAGGCAACAGAAAAAAGTGGTTCTTTGATTACCGCTCAGTATGCTTTAGAGCAGGGGCGAGAAGTTTTTGCCATCCCAGGTTCGATTCATAATCCATTAGTACGTGGTTGTCATAAATTATTACGCCATGGAGCAAAATTGGTAGAAACGCCAGTGGATATTCTTGAGGAATTGCAATATTTGCCTAACCCTTTGAAAATGTCGCTTGAGTCACCATTTAATAAACAGAGCAGTGTTAAGGTCAGAAAAAATAATCTTGATTCTGATTGTTGTAAACTGTTAGAGTGCATAAATTATGAGATGACTTCAGTTGATCTTATGTTGGAACGAAGTGGGTTTTCTGTAGCTGCTATGGGAGCAATGTTGACATCTTTAGAGTTGCAGGGTTTTATAGAGAGCGTTGTGGGAGGATACGTTAGGAAGAATGAAGGAATTGAAGTGAATAATTCGTATTAATAACGATTTCGTAGCCGTAGACCGTAGCCGCAGGCTTTAGCCCGCGCTAAAATATGTGTTAAATCATATATGTATGCAATAATAGAAACGCAAGCTAAAGCTTGCGGCTACGGGCTTGCGGCTACGTTATTCTTGTAATTTGCTCATGGTTTTTGAGAAGTTACCAAATTGGTAATTATTTTAAATTTCCAAAAATGATAAATAGAAAAGATAAAGAAATTTTAGAAGTTGTAGCGTTTTTGTTCAGAAACCATTTGCAATCCGATGGTCAGTTACCAAAGGACCAGGCGAATATTTCTGCTGTATTGCAACAAGTTGGGTTTTCCAAAAAGATAATTTACAAAGCATTAGATTGGTTGTCTGGTCTTGCGCAACAACAAATTGATTTAGTAACGCCTAGTGATCAATCAATCCGTATTTTTACTAAAGAGGAGTGTGCGTGGCTTAGTGTTGAATGTCGGAATCATATTATGATGCTGGAGCGCGATGAGGTGCTTAATCCGTTAACTAGGGAAATTGTTATTAATCAACTACAGCGTTTGCCACATCACCCAATAGATCTTTCGGATCTAAAATGGGTAACTTTAGTTGTGCTTTATAGTTGTCCCAATCAGCGTCAGGCGTTGATTAAACTTGAGGGAATAATTCTGGGGGAATAAATATATAGTCACGAAGTGACACATTAATTCAATATTCAAAATTTAAAATTTTTCAAAATTATGACAAATTTACTAATTGTAGAATCACCGGCAAAAGCTAAAACAATCAAAAAATACTTAGGTAAAGATTTTGAAGTTTTGGCATCTTATGGTCATGTGCGCGATTTAGTGCCAAAAACTGGTTCAGTTGATCCTGAGCATGATTTTGCTATGCGTTATGAACCGATTGAAAGAAATGCCAAACATGTTGCGGCAATTGTCAAAGCGATTAAAGGTGCTGAAACCTTATATTTAGCGACTGACCCTGATCGCGAAGGAGAAGCTATCGCTTGGCATCTTTGTGAGCTACTCAAAGAGAAAAAAGCCTTGGGTAAAAAACCGATTCAGCGGGTGGTTTTTCATGAAATAACTAAGCCAGCTATTTTAGCTGCTGTTGCCGCTCCGCGTCCTATAGCCATGGATTTAGTGAATGCGCAGCAGGCACGCCGTGCCCTAGATTATTTAGTTGGTTTTCATTTATCACCTTTACTTTGGAAGAAGATTCGGCGCGGTCTTTCCGCAGGACGTGTGCAAAGTCCAGCTTTACGCATGATTGTTGAGCGCGAGGAAGAGATTTCCCGTTTTCAAAAACAAGAATATTGGACGATTGAATCTGATTTAGATTTTCAGGCTAAAAATTTCGCCGCCAAATTAACGCTTTATCAAGGTGAAAAACAGCAGCAATTTAGTATTACCAATGCAGAACAAGCGGAATCTACTAAAAGTGAGTTACTTAAAGCGGCAAAGGGTAAATTAATTGTTACTCAGGTTGAAAAGAAACAACGTAAACGCCAGCCAGCACCACCTTTTATTACGGCAACGCTACAGCAAGAGGCGGCGCGTAAATTAGGTTTTAGCGCCAAGCGTACGATGGTGGTTGCGCAACAGCTTTATGAAGGAATTGATATTGGCGAAGGTTCAGTCGGTTTGATCACTTATATGCGTACCGATTCTACTACTTTATCGGGAGAATCAATTGCTGAAATTCGCTCTTTTATTGAAAGTGAATATGGCAAAGAGAATGTGCCTGATGCGCCTCGCGTCTATAAAACCAAGTCAAAAAATGCTCAAGAGGCGCATGAAGCTATTCGTCCGACTTCAATTGTCCGTAAACCTGATGCTTTAAAAAACCATTTAGAGCGTGATCAATTGGCGTTGTATAACTTGATTTGGCAACGTACTTTAGCGTGTCAGATGATTCATGCAACTATAGACACTGTGGCGGTAGATTTAAGTTGTGGTAAAAATAATAGTTTTAGAGCTAATGGTTCAGCTATTGCCAATCCTGGATTTATTTTGGTTTATCAGGAAGGAATTGATGATGCGGTAGTTGGTGATGGTGATGAAAAAATGTTGCCGCAACTTGCGGTGGGTGATGAAGTTAAACTGCTAGAAATTCGTGACGAGCAACATTTTACCGAGCCGCCACCGCGTTTTTCTGAAGCTAGTTTGATTAAAGCACTTGAAGAATATGGTATTGGTCGACCTTCAACATACGCAGCAATTATTTCCACATTGCAGGATCGCGAATATGTGGTGTTAGAAACTAAACGTTTTAAGCCTACCGATGTTGGAACTATTGTGAATAATTTTTTGACTAAATATTTCACACAATATGTTGATTATGATTTTACGGCAAAATTAGAAGACAAATTGGACGATGTTGCTTGTGGTACAAATGAGATGGCGCCACTTTTGCGCGAATTTTGGCAACCTTTTCATGATTTACTAGGGACTGTAGAAAAAAACGTACAACGTAAAGACGTTACTCAGGAAACATTAGATGAAAATTGCCCCAAATGTGGGAAACCTTTAACGTCAAGATTAGGTAAACGTGGTAAGTTTATCGGTTGTTCTGGTTATCCTGAATGCGATTATACGCGCAATATTGACGCAAGTAGTGAGGAAGCCGTTGTTTTGGCAGAACCGGAAGTTGTTCCTGATCGCGTTTGTCCTGATTGTGGATCACCTTTACATATTCGTATTGGTCGTTATGGCAAGTTTATTGGTTGCAGTAATTATCCAAAATGTAAGCACATTGAACCATTGGAAAAGCCAGCAGATACCGGTGTGGAATGTCCTGAATGTCATAAAGCTAATATGCTAAAACGCAAGTCGCGTTATGGTAAGGTTTTTTATTCTTGCGCTTCCTACCCTAAGTGTAAATATGCTGTTTGGTATGAACCAATTGCCGAAAAATGTCCGAAATGCGGTTGGCCGATTTTAATTCATAAAATCACCAAACGTCGTGGTGAAGAAAAAGCCTGCCCACAGAAGGAGTGTGATTTTAGCGAAACAATGTAGCCGCAGGCTTTAGCCTGCGCGACGGAGTACGCGCTTCGATAAATTCTATGTAAATAAAATCGCTATATTTATCAATATGTTATTTTTTAATTTCTAAAAAATAACAATTATTCAATTTAAAAATGAAGATAACTATCTTAGTAGATAACGATTCCATGGTTTCTGGGATTAAATCAGAACATGGTTTGTCGTTATTTATAGAAGATGGTGATCTTAGGATTTTGTTTGATACAGGTCGCACAGGATTATTCCTAGAAAATGCTCTTCGTTTGGGAGTGGATTTATCTAAAATAGACTATATTGTCTTATCGCATGGTCATAATGATCATAGTGGTGGTCTGTCTTATTTGATAGATTTTTATCGTCAAAATAATATATCCAAATTACCTTCCTTTATATGTCATCCGGAGGCTTTTTTTAAAAAAGAGATTAGATTAAATTTAGGTATAACGTCATTTTGCTTACAGAAAATAGGCTTCCCTCTAACTAGCGAAAAAATAGAGGAATCTTTTAAAACCGTATTTACTAAAAAAACATTTTGGCTCAATGAAAACTGGGTTTTTTTGGGAGAAATTCCAAGAAATAAATATCCTGACGATGAAGTGTGTTTTTCTAAAATAGAAAACATAAAAAGAACTTTTTGCAAAGATAAAATGCTGGATGATTCAGCTTTGGTATGTAAAACAAGGGATGGCTTGATCATATTAGTAGGATGCGCTCACTCTGGTATTTGTAACATCATAGATTATGCTAAATTGGTTTGCGTTAACGATAAAATTATCGATATTATTGGTGGTTTTCATTTGAAAGGTTCGAGTAAGAAAAGATTGGATCGGGTGGGGAAATATCTGCAAAAAATATCTCCAACCGCACTACACGCCTGTCATTGTACAGGAAAAAATAAAAACTTTTTACCTGGACAGGAAGATATTGGTGCTGGAGTAGTGTTGGGGTATGATTTTAACCAATATTAATCAAAGAAATCATTCTCAAGCAATTCATTTTTTCCCATCCAATAACACAGAAGAACTGCTGGAATACGCATGATGTGTGTATTTATACTACTCGGTAAATTTTCTAATAAACCAAAGTCATTTAGAGACCTAGTGATAACATAACCTCGTTCAATTGTTTTATTTTGGCACAATTCCAATAAACCAGTAAGGTTACGTTTTCCAGTATGTTTTTCGTTGCGGTACTTTATTTCAAAAGGAATGATTTCACTGCCAACTTGAGCAATTAAATCTGTTTCATGATCTTTTTTGCCATGCCAATAGGTGAAACGGACGTCGTGCCTGTAATAGCGGGCATAGAGATGTTTGAATACTGCTACTTCAATGGCATTGCTAAGTTCTTTTGGATTATCCAGGAGGCTTTTGCCTTTTAACATTACCGCTCCAGCAATGGCGGCATCAGCTAGGTAAACCTTGTATTTGCCGCGTAAAATTTCTTTACCGTAACCAAAAGGTTGTAAACGATAAATTAGATGTGTTGCTTCTAATAATTCCAAGAAACGTTGAACGGTTGGTCTTTTGAGTTCGAGGTTTTCGCATAGTTTACTTACATCCAGTAAGCCGCTGTCATGCATGCAAAGATACAAAAAAGTATGTTCCATCTCGACAATTCTGCGTACACCAAAAAGTGCAGTCATATCACGTTTCAAAACTTTATCGATAATATCTTCACGTAATAACCTTTGTGCCTGAACAATATTTTCAACTTGTGCTGTTTGAGGAAAGCCGCCGCGTAGTAAATATTCGTGGAAATGTCCTACGTATGGGACAGCTATTTCGGCTATGCGAGAAAAATCTTGTTGTGGTAAATTAAATAAACCACGTAAAGATATTACTTCTGGTAATGCGGGTAATGTTAATTGTTTGAGTTGCAAATATTCATAAAAAGATAGAGTTGTTAGTCTAATTGTATGCCAACGACCTACTCCAGATTCCTGTTCTTCCTCAATTAGAGGCATCGTTGAACCCGTGAAAATAATTCTACGATTTTTGGAAAAATCAACTTGGTGTTTGACCCAGGTTCCACAATTTTTAATAAACTGTGCCTCATCAAGGAAAAGATATTCTGATCCTTCGGTTTGTGGCTCGCGTTCGCGCCAAGCCTCAAGTATCGCATCAATACCTGCTAATTTTATGATCGGATGGTCAAAGGTAGCGTAGATAATATTGGTTGGTGGAACGCCTTTTTCTATTAGCTCAGCAATTGCTTGTATTAGTAAGGTGGTTTTTCCAACTTGTCTTGCCCCGGAAAGTAAGACAGCGCGCGGTGCTGGTGGGGTGTGAATCCAGTTAAACAAATCTTTAAAGCAAGCGCGTCGCCAAATGGGAAGGTTGGGGAATGTTTCTTTGCGCCACCAAGGGTTAAATTGGGCTAAAACTTTAATTAATTCATCTTTTGATATTTTCATATGAAAAACCACTAAAACTCACTAAATGATCAAATTAGTGCAAGTATACATTAACTAAAACGCTATTTTAGTGTAAAAATAGCATTTTTTCAATAAATTTTTGTCAGTGCTTAAAATGGTTATTCTGTAAATTTTATAAGGTAATATCTCTAAAAGTTCGTGTATTACAATTACGTAGCCGCAGGTCTTTAGCCTGCGCTAAAATACGTGTTAAATCATATAAGTACGCAATAATGAAGACGCAAGCTAAAGCTTGCGGCTACGGGCTTGTGACTGAGGAGTTACTGATTGTATTGATTATCTTAAGTAACGCTTAATAATTCAGTTAAAAATTATGACTTTTATAAAAAAAATTATTACACTTTTTATGAATATTAAGTTATATCTATATAGGGTCTGTTGAAATTTGCTTTTTTCGTCATGAAAACGCAAATGTCAACAGATCCTAAATTATCATCAAAAATCTAAAGTTAACACAAAAAAATCCATACATTTGGAAAGATTTAAATAGCGGATTAGGAAGGAACAGCGAAAAAATATTTTGGTATTATTGTGCTGTAAATAACTAAACCAACAATAACAAAATTTATAAAACAAAGGGTTTGTATTTATAAAAATCTCCACTGGGGGAAAGTATGCCTACCAAACCACTGACAAGACAACAAATATTACTTATTTACAAAACGGTATTTTTAACTCGTTTTTTGCGGGAAATAATAGAAATTATACCTAAGCCAAACGATCAACATTCGGCAATACTTTTGCAGCAATGGCAGATAATTGCAGTAATTGTGCCTCCCCCAGAAAATATGTCAAAACTGTTAAAGGTGTGGAAAGAACCAGCTAAAGTAATAAAACAACAACAACAACCATCTTCTGCTAGCAGTTCTTCCAGTACATCGCTACCAGTTCAAGATGGAAGATCACAACTAAAGGAAAGATTTGGTGATTTTACTGATACTGAATTGAATAAAATACTGGAAGCTATCCAAGTGATTTCTGTAAATGTAGAATCATTATTTTCTTCTAGTGAGAGAAATAAACAAACAGAGCCATTAATCGCGGGTAATAGTCAACAGACAGGTGAGTGCAGCGATAAGAAAATAAAACTTGAACTATTCATGCAAGTTCTGAATGAATTAATTGGAGAATTACCACTTGGTAAATCGAAGGGAAAAGTTGAGGAAAGTTTAAGTGGAAAAGAGGCATTATTGATTACGGGGAGTACAATACTTTTATTGTTGCATGATTTGGTTTCTGACCTCGGACTATTTATAATAAAAAAGCTATGTGTACCTCAAAAGGTGACTTCTTCTTCTACAACGACAGCTATTTCCCTATCTCACAGTCATGCGCCTACTCAAATAGCAAGTCTAGCATCATCATCATCTTCTTCTTCTACGATTATACCATCTCTAAGTCCCGCACCTACCCAAATAACAAGTCCATCACCATCAGATAGCAAAATAAGTTGGTGTGGATTAGGATTAAATGGTGGTATTGAAAGAGAGCAGTTGTCAATGGGTTTAAGAAATATATTTAAAATAGTAACCATCTTAGACAATACTCATAATTACCTTGATGACTCACAGGTTAGAGATGTTCATAAAAATGAAATTACAAGTTACATGCAGCAAATGGCAGGTTCATTGCGTGATGCTTGCGTGTGCATTGCTCAAACAGAAGAAAATGTATTACCGATATTTGATTTTATTTGGAATAGATATGCTCCAGTTTTTTGGGAAAATAGGTTACTAGCAAAATATCCACAGCTTACTCATCTCAATATAACAAAACCGAATATTTCGGCCATTTTCTATTGTTTAAATACACTGTGCAATACATTTTTCAGTAAGAACGATACAAATCCTTGCCAATTTGTTCAATGCATTACTGAATATATAAATAAAACCTCATTTTTAAAAACAGCGCATTTATCGTCTTTACCAAATCCCTTGAAAGGTTTAATGGAAGTTGCTAAGCCATACAAAGAGAATTCTGTAAATCAGGATAGTAGCAGGCAACTAAATAAAATACTTCAGTTTTACGTTATTCAACTTCTTCCAACAAATATAGAAATAATTAAGACGTGGCGTGCAGAAATACTAATTAGAGCTACATTGTTATTGAAAATGGGAAATGTATTGGCAAGAACAAGTGGAGATTTGTTGCCTAGCTTGGAAATGATTACAAATGAATTGCTTCATCTTGCCCATGTTGTTGAGGCTCATAATCGCGATGAAACAATTGGTTTAATTTATGATTTTCATAGGATTATATTTGGGGATCAGCCAGTAAATAGACTAAAACAGCTAGATGTTTTGCAGTTAGCAGAAATACAGCATATTAGTCCCAGAAATTTATTAAGATTAAAAATACACAATAATATTCTTGATTGTTGTGTTGCTTTAACGAGTTACAATCAAGGGTTAGCTGAGGGAAGAGGACCAAGTGGGTTATCAACACCTAGTCCTAGTACGCTAAATTCAAGTAGGGTCTTATCATCTTCAAGTATGACGTTTAGTATTGAACAGTGGTCTAGGCAAATCCGTGAAAAAAATACATTAGTAATGAATACCATTACAACCTGTCCAGTAAATATACCAACATCAACTCAATTGGTAAAAGAAGTCGACAAACTATATGGCTTTTTAAATGATAGATTTTTAACAAATTTCACACCTCCACCTTATGAAGAAGGGGCGCCAGAAAAGCTTATTAAAACAAATAAGTTCATGCTAAAAATATCCGACTTTTTAGAAAAACTTACACAGAATATGCAATCTCTAAACAAGGAGTCACTATACATTCTAAGCCAAAAAAATCCTTTTGACGAGGTTTGCCCTAAGGATGTAACAAGAGAGGAAATTTTGAGGATACATGATTTTGGTAAAGCAATAATAACTAGATTGCAGATAGTATTTAAAACATGGCAGGATAAGAAAGATGAACTTATTCACCAGGCTGTGCGGTTATTTGATTTAAAGATTGCCAATATTCCCCTGAGTCAAACAGGAATATCTTTTAATGTGGGGCCGTCAATCAGATACGAAGCAGAGATTGCGGAAATTAAATCTTTATTAGAGATCATAATTCCACATTTTGTAATTCAATCAAGTGATCAGAGGCAAAGTAATGAACGACAATTGTCTTTGGTTAGTTTGGAAAAGCAATTATTAATGTTTATGCGGATAACGCAATCTGAAAATAACCAAAATCCAGAGCTTGAAGCAAAAGTTATTAGTCTTTTAGAATATTTTTATTCGTCTTTACTAGATGGTCATCCATTAAAGAAAGAAGCGCCAAAAATATCAAACAGCGCAAGAACAATAAATAGTAGTTCAGCAGTAACTCCAATGCCGAGTTCGTCACCTTCACCTGTATCTAGTCGGTCACTATCTTCATCATCAAGTACACCAAAACCGCAAGAGAGTGAGAGTCCAACAGACTCACCTACAGACACACCTCGACCGGATTCGAGACATAAAGTGGTGTCACCTTCCGCTTTAATAGGACAACAACCGCCAAGTATAACGTCATCTTCTACGAGTAGTGTATTAAGCGCAGCGAGTGCGTCAATTACCACATCATCTGCAGTATGTTTTCGTCCTAGACGCTGAGTTTTTGAAGATGTTTTTAGGATGAAAGCAAATGATTTCGTAGCCGCAGGCTTTAGCCTGCGCATATTGAAATTGCACGGAATTTATCGCAGGCTAAAGCCTGCGGCTAAGGTCTATGCGGCTTTTTTGAATAGCCCACAGTTCAGCCCTGACTAAACAGGAATCAACTCCCGTTTAGCCTTGACTTTTCGGGAATTAATGACATAATAGTCAATATGAAACGTTCTATCACACAATATATATTAAAAGATCTGGAAAAAAAGATAGTTTTTATTACAGGACCACGTCAAACTGGTAAAACAACATTGGCCAAATCTTTTAATCTTAATTATGACTATTTTAATTATGATAGTGCGCAAGATAGAATTGCTTTAAAAAGCGCTAGTTGGAATAGGAGTAAACAATTAATTATTTTTGACGAGCTCCATAAAATGCAGCAATGGAAACGCTGGTTGAAAGGAATTTATGATACTGAGGGAGTGAAACCACATATTTTGGTTACAGGTAGTGCTAAATTGAATACCTATAAAAAAGTTGGTGATTCGCTGGCTGGCAGGTATTTTCAATATACTCTTCATCCGTTTGATTTAAAAGAAGTGCGGGATTTCTATACAAAAGAAGAAGCATTTCGGCGTTTATGGGATTGCGGTGGATTTCCAGAACCATTTCTTGAAGGATCACAAATTTTTTATAATCGCTGGAAAAAGAGTCATCTCGATATTATTCTTCGGCAAGATCTCATTGATCTTAATGCTGTTCGTGATATTCAGGCAATTGAAACCCTAATTGAATTACTAAAACAAAATGTGGGCTCAACAGTATCGTACGCTAACTTAGCCAGGGCATTAGAGAAAGACGCTAAAACTATTAAACGCTGGATACAAATGTTAGAAAACCTTTATATTATTTTCAAAGTTATACCCTATTCCAATAAAATTACTCGTTCTTTATTAAAGGAACCAAAATATTATTTTTATGATTCGGCGCAAGTTAATAAGGATAAGGGGGCGAAATTAGAAAATATTGTTGCTACTGCCTTGCTAAAAGAATTACATTTTCTGGAGGATACGTTAGGGGCAACCACGGGTTTGCACTTTGTTAGAACTAAAGATGGCAAAGAAGTGGATTTTTTGGTCGTTATTAATGGTAAACCAATCTATTTAATCGAAGTAAAGTGGGCTGATGATACATTAAGTAAGCACTTCGCATGTTTTGAAACCTACTTTTCTGAAATTAAAAAAATTCAGTTGGTAAAAGAAATACAACGTGAAAAAACTTTTCCGAATGGGGGAGAAATACGTGATGTTGTTGATTGGCTTTATAATATTGATTTTAGAGAAGCGGTTCGTTATTAATCTGTATTAATAGTTATTTTGTGACCACAGACCGTAGCCGCAGGCTTTAGCCCGCGGCTATAATCTGCGGCTACGTTATTTAACGCACTTGTTTAATCAACTCTTGTGGAATTTCACTTAAAAAGCGCGAAGGGCGACGATAGTTGTCGGTACCATGCAGACGGCGCAAAGTAGCGTAGGTAAGATATAATTTTTTCATGGCGCGGGTGATACCGACGTAGCAAAGACGTCGCTCTTCTTCCAAAGAACGCGGATTGCCCATCGACATTTGATGGGGGAATAAATACTCTTCCATCCCAGTTAAAAAAACCAGAGGAAATTCCAAGCCTTTGGCGGAATGTAGAGTCATAAGCTGTACGGAATCTTCAAATTCTTCCGCTTGCATTTCGCCAGATTCTAAAGAAGCGTGTGCCAAAAAAGCAGCAAGGGGTGGTAAATTTTCTTCGTTTGGTTCTCTTTCTTGTCTTAAAACAAATCTTTCCGCAGCTGTAATTAATTCGTCCAAGTTTTCTATTTTAGCTTCACCACGTTGGTTTTTATCTTTGGCGAAATGTGCCATTAAACCGGTGGTTTTGATTATATAATCAATATGTTCATGTAATTTATGGGTAAGATTATATTCAGCAAGTTGATCAATAAGCATTAAAAACCCAGTCAAAGCGCTAGCTGCTCGTGCCGATAACTTCTTTTCAGCAGCCATGATTTGCGTGGCATCCCAAAGAGAAATTTTATTTGCTCTAGCATAGTCGCGGACTAGTTGTAGTGTTGTGTTACCTATGCCGCGCGTTGGGGTATTGACGACTCTTTCGAATGCGTCATCGTCATGGCGATTAGCGACAAGGCGCAAATAGGAGAGGGTGTCTTTGATTTCGGCGCGTTCATAAAAACGTAAACCGCCATAAATGCGATAAGGAATGCCGGCTTGCAATAAATATTCTTCCAAAACGCGTGATTGGGCGTTGGAGCGATATAAAATTGCGGCATCTTTGAAAGGATTGCCTTGGTCAAACCAACCGCGCAAACAGGAAATAATAAACTGGGCTTCATCTAATTCGTTAAATGCGGAATATAAACTAATCGGTTCGCCGCGATCGCCTTCAGTCCAAAGATTTTTACCCATGCGATTAGTGTTGTTGGCTATAATGGCATTGGCAGCTTCAAGAATGACTGAGGTAGAGCGGTAATTTTGTTCGAGACGAATCACGTGAACGTCTGAATAATCGCGTTCAAAACGTAAAATATTTTCAATTTTAGCGCCGCGCCAACTATAAATTGATTGATCATCATCGCCAACTGCCATAACTTCTGCTTTGTTGCCGGAGAGGGCGCGTATCCAGGCGTATTGAATGCTGTTTGTATCTTGAAATTCATCGACCAGAATATGCTGAAAACGTTGTTGATAATGCGCCAGTATATCTGGGCTTTTTTGCCAAAGTTCATGCGAGCGCAATAATAATTCTGCAAAATCGACCAAACCGTTTTGTTGGCAGGTTTCTTCGTAAGCTTCGTAAATACGTACCCACATTGCCATGTTGGTGCCACCGATATTGGTGATTTGATGTGCTCGTAAACCCTCATCTTTATTGCTGTTGATAAAATATTGCGATTCTTTGGCTTGCCATCTTTCTTCGGCGAGATTCATGGCTTTGTGAATACGTTTGATGACGCGCAATTGATCATCGGAATCGAGAATCTGAAAATTTTGGATTAAACCGGCATCCTGCCAATGTAACCGTAAAAGACGATGTGCCAAACCATGGAAAGTGCCAACCCACATGCTTTGTAATGAGCGTCCAAGCATTTGTTCCAGACGGCTACGCATTTCGTGTGCGGCTTTATTGGTGAAAGTTACAGCAAGGATACTGGACGGTAATGCTAATTTTTCCTCCAATAAATAAGCGATTCTGTGAACTAAAACTCTGGTTTTACCGCTACCGGCACCTGCTAAAACTAAAGTATTACCAAAAGCTGCAGTAACTGCTCGTTTTTGTTCTTGATTAAGATCAGTGAAGAATTTTGTCGGTTCTTTGTTTTTGTTAAAAGTGTTAGTCATGTTTTCGTATTTTAAAATTTATGGTTGCAGGCTGCGTAACTGCAGTTTTCGTAGCCGCAGGCTTTAGCCAGCGCTTTATTCTGAGCTAAAGCTAATACACACTAGCAACACCCGCTAGTTAAAGCACGCGAATACAGGCTACGGACTTGTAGCTATCGTGAAATCAACTTAGCTCGATTATAAAAAAACGGTTTTAGAGTTTTTAGGGCAAGAACGGTAGTGATAGGTTTCGTTAACCAGGATAATCTTGTTTTGCTGCCCAGGCAGTGTTTGCAATATGGGTGAACGACTTTATAGCGCTCAAAACCTTGCATGATTTTATCGAGTTTGTCTGAGTTTAGTATTTCCTTTAAAGAAGAGTTGTGCAAATTGCCCAATGCAGTTTTACCATCAAAATCAACACAGCAAAGCGTTACATCACCATTCCAAAGAACAGAAAAATGGTCTTTAATGCCATAACAATATCCAGCCCATGGCGCATAAACTTTTTTATCGGCAAAAGCATTGCCCCAGTCGCTTAACATATAAGTTTCAAAGAAAACATTAGGATAGATTTCAATAACATTCCATTTGTAAGATACCAGTTTATCAACACGTTTAAGAGCTTTTGCTCTTGTTTCCTGGTCGAGATTGAGAATATCGTAAATTGCGTTAGCCCAATACCGAACGGTGTCGCGTAATTCTTGTGTGGAAGAAATGATATCTATTTTACCAATTTTTCTTTCCATGCTTTTGGGGCTAAAACGGGTATTTAAAAGACGGAATTTAAAAACAGTACCCTTATCCTTGGTCATGTAATCGGCAAAAAACTTTAAAATATCATTGAGGTAATTATCAAATGTTAATGTTCCTGCTTGGCGTAAAATAAATGATTTGGCATCAGGAGTTTGCAAAGAGATATCGATTTGATTTAGATCATAATTAAGTAATTTTTTGGCAATTTCTTTATTTCCCCATGCTCCATTTGTTGTCAAACCAACATTAACACCTTCTTTTTTGGCATGCTCAAGGATTTCAAAAAAATCAGGGTGTAGAGTTGGTTCTCCCATAACGTGAAAAGTAACTTTTTCGCTAATACCTTCTTTGGCAATTTCGCTGATGATTTGTTTAGCTAAATCTGCTTGCATAAAACCTTTAGCTCTTTTCATCATTGAGTTTGGACAAAAGGTGCAATTAAAATTACAAATATTGGTTAATTCAATATGTACGCGCTGCAAGGGGATTTGGATATGACCATAGTGTTTTTTCATAATTTAAAATATCTGAGATTACGGTTTTTTGTGATTTGATATTTTTGGAGTCGCTTTTGGTGGTTCCAGTGTCGTTTTGGTATTGTGTTTGAGGTATTGCAAGAAAGTGCCACCTGGTTGTAATACCAAAATACTGGTGCCAGAGGTAAAGTTTTTCTTATAAGTCGCTAAACTTCTTTGCCAAAGATAAAATTCAGGATCCTGAGTATAAGCGTTATTATAAATATTTGCTGCCTGTTGGCTTGCTTCAGCACGGATTTGAGCGGCTTTTAGTTGTGCTTCGGCGATAATGGTGGTGACAGTGAGATTGGTTTTATCGCGTATTTCTTTGGCAGCTGTTTCGCCGTTATTTTGTTTATATTGTGCTGCTAATTGGGCGTATTCTTTTTGTTGATTTTCAAGCATGGCATTGTTGATGACATCGGGATCGTAAATATTGGTAATGCCGGCATTGCTAATATTTATGCCCGTTGCTTTGGCTTTAGCTAAAAGATTATTTTGTAATATGGATAAGATGATTTGTTTTTGCCCTGTTGCTATGGCAGCCATATTCAGGTTGGTGCAAGCGGTTTGTAAACTGCTTTCAAATTCTTTGCGAATTGCATCAGGAAAGGAATTTGCATGTTTGTTATCAAGATATAAGTTAAGATTATTGATATTCCATTCTAAATAATAATCAAGTTGTACATATTTTTGTTGTGTAATAGGAAATGGTGCGGAGCGCCAGGATGTGGTTTGCATATCCAAATCGATGTGACGAATGGAATTTAACAGAGGTATGGCGAAATGTATTCCAGGAGAGAAAAGAGCTAATTGTTTATTTGGTTTTTTAACCAAGGTACCAAAGCGATATAGAACACCCATCTCGCCTTCTGGAACGATATAAGTGCTGGCATAAATACCCACTAAAATCAGTAAGAGAAAATATAGTTTATTGGATTTCATAATTTAATTTTTCAAAACTTGGGAATTTAAAATCTTAAAAATAACCCATTGATAAATAAGGTGATTTAATTCATATATCTTGGAAATCTTGAATTCTAAATTTCCTAAGGGTAACCGGTACGCTCCGGCGCGTCAGCGCGTAGTTTAACTGTTGTATTTGTTTCATTTTCTATGAGCTCTTCAGATGTTGCTGACGCTGCTGTTGATTGTGTGGTTGTAGTTTCAGAATTTGCTTTGGTCGCAGTCTCTAGTGTCTCCAACTTTTCTAGTGGTGCAAAGGCTGATTTGCTTAAAGATAATTGAATAGGAATATTATTATTAGGGGTATCTATTAAAACAGTTTTGTTTTTACTTAAAATGCTATCTAGTGTTTCGTAATAAAGGCGTGTACGAGTAATTTCAGGCGCTTTTTTGTAAGAGCTAAGTAAAGTTAAATACTCAGTTGTTTCAGTTTCTGCAGTTAAGAGAAGTTGTTTTTGATAGGCATTAGCTGTTGTCAGAAGATTTTGCGCTTTTTGATTAGCATTCTCAATAGCATCTTCCTGTTCTTTGCTGGCTAAAGCAATTTGTTTTTTGCTGATAGCGCCTTCGTTTAAAGCAGCGTTGAACACTGCATTTAGCTTAGGCGATGCAGGAGACATTTCCAAGGCAAGCGAGTTAATCTTTAGACCATTTTTATAGTTAAGGTTTTCTATCGAAAGTTTTTCTGCTAATTGCGCTGGTAAAATCAATTTATGCATATAGCTTTCTTGAAAAAGATCCGCAAGAGTGAATCCGGCTATTACCTGGGTGATAGAGCTGGAACTAAGGGCTTGTATGTTATCCAGTGGGTTTCTGGTATTAAATAAAAAATCGTAAGGGTCGGCAACGCTATACTCGATGTTTGCTGTTATGACAATAGGTTCTAAGTCTTTAGTAAATACGTTTAATTGATAAGAGAGTTTGTTGGTATTTTCAACATCAACCAAGATGGAATGATCGATGAAACGCGGTATCCAATGCACGCCGGCAGGTAAAGTGTCATGATATTTACCCAAACGTAGCACAACAGCACATTTTCCGGGAGCAACCATTAAAATTCCCGATAAAAACCAAATGATTAACAATATCGAGATCAACCAGTGACTACTGGTTGCCTGCAAAGGTGTTGCTGGTTTGGAAGTTTTATTTGGAGGTGTTTTTTTACGGAAGTTTAATTTGCTACTTAATTTTTTCAGCAGATCTTCTAGATCCGGAGGAGATTTTTTTGGCAAATTTGGATTGGTTGGTTGATTTTGTTTATTTTCTTCCACAGTCAAATACCTTAAAATAATTAAATCGAGAGATTTTTGAAAATCCCAAAAATAACACGTTGATAAATAAAGTAATTTAATTTACATATCTTTGTTTTAGGCGTTGTCGCATAAATGCTTTTTTAAGTCTGGTAGCCGCAGACTTTAGTCTGCGTTTTGAGAAAAATCGCGATTTAATACACAAGCTAAAGCTTGCGGCTACCGAAAATCTTGCATTATTCAACAAAGTCTTTGTTTTATCAGAAAGCAAACCTGTATATTTATTGTTAATTCTATGTCTATTATGTTAAAAATGCTACCTTCAATTTCAATTGTTTTAAGCGGAGAAAATTTATGTTGGAAGATTTTATTCGTATATCGCAATATGCTGGAAACAGGTTTGATTTAACTCAGGCAAATGGCGGCAATTCGTCAGTAAAAATAGATGGTCATATCTTTATAAAATCATCTGGATATTACTTAAGTGATGTTAATGAAAAAACTGCGTTTAGCAAAGTCAGATTAAAAACAATGCAAGAGTTGTTTGGCAATGTTGAAAATTTTGCTGTTAAACAAATACAAAATGCGGTTAAGAGTAATGTTGAAAGCGGCAGTTATCCTTCAATTGAAATCGGTATGCACGTCCTGTTAGGGAAATTGGTTTTACATACTCATCCTTTGATAGTTAATGCTTTAACATGTCACAAAGAGGCTCAATCAATTTTGCAAAAACTTTTTCCGCAGGCGATTTTTGTTGCTTATGCAACGCCTGGTGTTGGGTTAGTGCGGCAAGTGGCAAAAACTTTAAAAAATGAGAAAGCAGATGTAAGTAAAACTTTAATTTTATTTTTGCAAAATCACGGCTTAGTGGTAAGTGCTGATAATGTTGATACGATTATCAATGAAACTGAGCGCGTTACTAAAGAAATCGAACAGTATCTTGGCGTTAATTTTGCCAAATACAAGCTGGCAGAAAAAGTTTGCGCTTTTATGGGTAAGGTATCGCGATTATATAATTTTTGTCATTGTTGTGAAGATCAGGAGTTATATGACCTTTGTCTAAATGATAAGGCGTTATTTTTTCATGATTACTGTATTCCAGCAGCTTATGTTTACAATACAATAGCTTTAGAAGTCAGTAATTTAGAAGATGAAGAGCAGATTCATAATTACATTAAAGTCCATACAAGAGCTCCGCAAGTTATCATTTACCAAAACCGTATTTATATACTTGCTGCCAATATTAAAGCCGCTTTGGAAATTGAAAGTACCCTAAAAGAGCATTTGTTGTTGCATAAAATAGCTAAAGATAAAATTCGCGTACTAACAACAGAAGAAAAAAAAGCTATAGACGAGGAATTGCTATCATGAAAATTTCCGTAAATGACGTATTGAAAAAAATACCAAGAAGTATTCGTTGGGAAGCGGATGTATTGGCATTGTATTTTATTGATCAAACTAAATTGCCAGGTGAACTTTTTGAAGAAAAACAGGAAACAATCGAACAAGTTTGGCACTCAATAAAGATTTTAAAAGTTAGAGGCGCGCCAGCAATTGGTATAGCGGGAGCTTACGGACTCATTATTGGGTTATGTGATCAGCAGCATCTTAAAAACATCGATTTTATTAAGAAATTAAAGGAGCAGGCGGAATATTTGAATAGCTCACGTCCAACGGCGGTAAACTTAAGTTGGGCTATAAAAAGAATGGTGGCAAAAGCAGAAAAGTTAGCACAAAAAACTGCCCCGGAAATTTTTGCGGCACTTTTAGAAGAAGCTGCTTTGATTCATGAGGAAGATCGGCAAATTTGCGGTAATATCGGAAAACATGGATTGTCTTTAATTAAAGAAAATTCTGGTATTTTAACGCATTGTAATGCGGGAACGTTGGCAGTTTCAGAGTTAGGAACCGCTTTGGCACCGCTTTATTTGGCGCATGCACAGGGAACTAACTTTAAAGTTTATGCCGATGAAACGCGCCCATTGTTGCAAGGAGCAAGACTTACCGCTTGGGAATTACAACAGGCTGGCATTGATGTGACATTAATTTGTGACAATATGGCAGCGCACGTTATGTCGAAAGGACTGATTGATTTAGTAATTGTTGGTACTGATCGAGTCGCCGCTAATGGCGATGTGGCAAATAAAATTGGAACTTTGGGTGTTGCAATTTTAGCAAAATATTTTTCTATTCCATTTTATGTTGCCTGTCCGTCTTCTACTATTGATCTTCATACACCAAACGGCAAAGCAATTGTTATTGAAGAACGTGATGCAAAAGAAATTACTCATTTTGGTTTAAGACAAACTGCGCCAGACAATGTGAAGGTCTATAATCCAGCGTTTGATGTGACGCCTCACAGCCTGGTCACTGGCATAATTACCGATCAAGGTATAGTTTACCCGCCGTATGAGCAAAATTTGCTGGGATTTGGTGGGGATTAAAGCGAGTTTCCCGAAAATTTGGGTATTTCAATCATGATCCCGTAGCCGCACGGCTTTAGCCTGCGCTAAAATCTGAACTAAAACATACGTGTATGCAATAGATGTCGCGCAAGCTAAAGCTTGCGGCTATGGGCTTGGACTACGGGTTTTTTGCTACGGTATCTTTGTAATTACAGTAGTTTTTTGAGAAGCTATGGATTAACTTTTTAACATTTTTATTTATAAGCACCAGCCATCGCCAACTTCAAATCATTGATAATATCTAAATGATGTTCCAGACCAGTTGAGATACGGATGGTTTTTTTAGAAAATCCGGCTTTATGTAAATCTTTTTCTGAGTAAGAGCGGTGGGTCATGAGGGCGGGGATTTCAACTAAGGTTTCGGCGTCTCCCAAACTTACGGCAAGTTTGGCAAGTTGCATGTTTTCAACGCATTTTCTGGCAGTTTCTGCATCGCCTGCAATTTCAAAACTTAAAATACCGCCAAAATTCGACATTTGTTTTTTGGCGATTTCATGTCCTGAGTGAGTGGGTAAGCCAGGATACATAATTCTTTCTACTTTTGGATGACTTAAAAGAAAATCAACCACAGCTTTGGCGTTTTGTACGTGTCTTTCCATCCTTAAACTTAAGGTTTTTAAACCGCGCAATATCAACCAGGCATTAAATGGGCTAATTACTCCGCCTAATTCGCACATATAGCCAAACTTCAAATTAGCAATATATTCTTCGCTTTTAGCAACAGCAATACCACCAACAGCATCGCCATGTCCGGAAAAATATTTGGTTGTGCTATGTATTACAACATCAGCACCCAAATCTAAAGGGCGTTGCAAGAAAGGAGTGGCAAAAGTATTATCGATAACAACTTTAATATTAAATTCTTTGGCGATTTTGACGATTTCTGCAATATCAAGAATTTCCAAAGAAGGATTAGTGGGAGTTTCAAAATAAATTACTTTAGTTTCGGGTTTGATGGATTGGCGTACGGTTTCCAAGTTAGTCATATCGACAAAGTTGCCGCTGATGCCGAACTTGGCAAACAAATCTCGAATAGCTGAATAAGTTGAGCCATATAAATTACAGTGAGCAAGAATGTTATCTCCTTGTTTTACCAAAGAAAGTAAAACACTAGTAATTGCTGCCATGCCTGAAGCAAAAGCGACACTGTCAACACCATTTTCTAAAGCAGCGACGCGTCTTTCCAGTAAATTAATGGTTGGATTGCCGCCTCTTGTGTAAACATAGGCTTTACGTTTAAAACTAAATGTGTCATCTGCTTGCTGAATACTGTCAAAGGTAAAAGTTGACGACATGTAAATTGGCGCATTGAGTGCTTGATTTTGGTCTTTTTCTTCGCCAGCGTGGATGGCTAGAGTGTCAAAGTGCGTGGTTTTATGGTTCATTTTTTTACTTTCTCCAAGAGTTGTGCGGTAAAAATTTAAGTGGATTGTACCATTACGGTGGTATGCCTGTCACTTGGCACTTTTGTAACCTTCTAGGTCAACCTTCGGAGCCTTCGACCTTTGGACCTTCGGGGTCACACTTGCCATTCTGACATTCTTTTGGGGACACATACCTTTTTTCTTTTAATGAGAAAGTGAAATGTGGGATATGTATTATAGAAGATCCTTGATCAAAGAGTAGCGAGAATGGCAGAATGGCAAGTGTGCCCCCGATTTGACCCCGATTGATCCAGTGTGATACTGCTAGGTTTTAGCAAGAAGACGACCTAATTGTAGATAAAATTTTGTCTATAGTTTTGTCACTAAATCTGTCAAGGCTTCAGTTAAACGCTGTTTTTGTTCTTGCATTGGTTTATCATCACAGAAAATAGCGCTTACGGTACCGACATATTCAGCCTGTCCATGTTGGGTCAGTTCTTTTAAACCAGTAACACATAATTCCATACCATCAAAATAATCACCGCCCGCAGTAAAAAGACCGACAAACTTTTTTCCTGCAAAGAGACTAGGACCTTTGCGTTTAAATAAACAATAGAAGCGGTCGAGAGCTGTACTCATACAGCCGGAAAAAGACCAGCAGTAAATAGGACTTGCGATAACTATGATATCAGCAGCCACAATGTCTTCTAAAATCGGAGTGAAATCATCTTGTAAAATACAGGCTGGGTTTGCTGAATTTTTTTTACAGGCATCACAGTGTTTGCAGCCTTTAAAATTTAATGGATAAAGATCATGCTGGCTTACAGTGTGTTTTGCATTTTGTAAAGTATTATTTAGCCAGCTGATTAGATTGGCAGTATTGCCGTTATGGCGGGGGCTACCATTTAAAATTAAAATATGTTTAGGCATGGTCTTCTCCTACTTCTAATTTGATATTTAATTGTACCACAAATTAGAATGAATAGTTTTTTCAATAGATTCTTGTCTTTATTTCTGGTGTAATGTAAACTGAATATTAGTATTAAACTAATGTTTGGTTTACATTTATGCAAAAAGGAAATTATATTGACGCAATATTACGGGCAAAAAAAACCGTCTTTACGTTTAAAGAAATCGCATTATTATGGCGTGAAGCGGGTACAAATACAACTCGAGTGCGAATTAATTATTACATAAAAAAAGAAAAACTCCTTAGCCTTCGTCGTGGAATTTACGTAAAAGATAAAGATTATAATAAGCTGGAATTAGCAACAAAAATAATTACACCCGCCTATGTAAGTTTTGAGACTGTTTTGGCAAAAGAAGGAATTGTTTTTCAATACTATGACAGGATTTTTGTAGCTTCATATTTGACTAGAGATATTGTTTGCGATAGCCAAGTATACTCATTTAAAAAAATTAAACGATTGATACTTACCAATAATATTGGTGTGGAAAATAAAGAGGAGTGTTCTGTTGCAACTAAGGAGCGAGCATTTTTGGACACGCTTTATATTAACAAAGACTATTATTTCGATAATTTAGTACCTTTAGATTGGGATAAGGTTTTTGCTATATTGCCCATCTATCAAAATCAAAGAATGAACAAAAAAGTAAAAGAGCTTTATGACACTAAATAATTCTCTACATAAAAATATAATGATTCAGATTTTAAAGGACATTTATTCTGACACAACTATTGCGCCTTTTTTGGGATTTAAGGGTGGTACGGCTGCATATATTTTTTATGATTTGGCACGTTTTTCTACTGATCTTGATTTTGATCTTATTGATGAAGAAAAAGAAGAACATGTTTTTACAAGAATTACTGAAATTGTGAAAAATTATGGAACAATAAAAGATGCTCGCAAAAAAAGATTCAGTTTGTTTTTTTTGCTTTCATATGAAGAAAAAGCACACAATATTAAGGTGGAAATTAACCGTAGATCTTTTGGTTCTCGCTATGAAATCAAAACCTATCTTGGTATTTCAATGCTGGTAATGGTTCGTGAAGATATGTTTGCGCATAAGCTGGTGGCGATGTACGAGCGACTCGGCAAAACTAATCGTGATATTTATGATGTTTGGTTTTTTTTGAAAAATAACTGGTCGATAAACAAGGATATTGTTGAGAAAAGAACGGATATGTCATTACGAGATTTTATAAAGAAGTGTATTGGTGGATTAGAGAAAATGAACGATCGGCATATTCTTAGCGGAATAGGAGAGTTACTTGATGCTAAGCAAAAGGAATGGGTCAAGGCAAAATTGCGGACGGAAACTTTATTCTTGTTACAGTTGAGATTGGCTAATTGAAAATTTGAGGCGACAACTTTCTTGACAAATACCGGTTCTGTCAAGACTCAGTCCTCACCAGCATAAAGTGGTGTTTCAGTTGTTTTTTTATTAGCTTTAAACAGGTAAAAATGGTAATTTCCATCAGTTTTGGTGGATTTTTAGGGTGCAAGTGGGTTATAAATCAGCAGTTTTATTTATTTGGACTCAGTGTTGACAAAGCCCAATTTTTTCACTTGGTTTTAAGATGCGGTTCCACCAATTTTAATAACGCTGATTCTGGCGGTAAACTCAAGGTTAAACGCCATAAGCCATTTTTAGTGATTTTTTCGGACAAGACAGCACCATTTTCGTAAAGCAAAGCGTGTAATTGCCCTTCGTTTGGCTGTAATTCAATAGTGAAAGTTTGATACGCTGCTGATAAAATAGTTCTGATTGCATTAAGTAACAAATCAAGACCGTTATTGGATTTTGCTGAGATCAAAACGCTTTTTGGAGTGCCGTTCTCATTGTAATCACAGCGTGCTTTTGTATCTTCTAAAAGATCTATCTTATTGTAGACTAAAAGTTGTGGCACTTTGTCGGCATGGATTTGTTTTAAAACGGTATTGACAGTAAGGATTTTTTCTTGATGTTCTGGATCATGAGCATCGACAATATGTAGCAATAATCGTGCTTCGCGAGTTTCATCTAAGGTGGCGCGAAAAGCATCGACTAAATCATGTGGCAAATGACGCACAAAACCGACCGTGTCCGCTAAGAATATTTTTCCAAAACCGTGAAGGTCAATGCTGCGTAAAGTTGGGTCTAGTGTGGCAAAAAGTTTATCGGCAACATAAGTATCGGCAGTGGTGAGGCTGTTAAATAAAGTGGATTTTCCGGCATTGGTATAGCCAACCAAAGCAATGGTTGGCATGGCAGAGCGTTTGCGTGCACGACGGCTTTGGGTGCGCTGTGTGTGAACTTTAGCTAGGCGTTCTTTGATGGTGATAATGCGTTTACGAATTAAACGTTGATCGATTTCTAATTGTTTTTCACCAGGACCGCCGCGTAAACCGATGCCGCCTTTTTGTCTTTCCAAATGTGTCCAACCACGTACAAGGCGGGTCGCCATGTGTTGCAAACGCGCTAATTCGACTTGTAATTTTCCCTCAAAGCTACGTGCTCGTTGTGCGAAAATATCAAGAATCAACCCCGTGCGGTCGATTACCCTGCATTGAAATAATTTTTCCAAATTACGTTCTTGGGCGGGTGTTAAAGCGTGATTGAAAATAACTAAATCTACCAAATTTGCAGCTACCTGCATGCGTATTTCCTCAGCTTTACCGGAACCGACGAAATATTTGATATCTGGAACCGATCTTGCCGCAGTAATTATAGCTACAACATGGGCGCCAGCAGATCTTGCCAATTCCTGAAATTCCGCGAGGTCTTCTTGGTTGCTTTCTTTGGCGGTGTTAGTGCTAAAGTCAACGTGCACTAAAATGACTTTTTCTGGTTCTTGGTTGTAGGTGATTAAGTGTGTCATGTTGAAAAGCATAGCAAGTAGTGTTGTCCTTTGCAATAGACTTTTAGGGTCTTTGGTTCTGTTGCAAAAGTATGGTGCGAAAGTGATTAATTACAATACATTTTTGCGACAGAATATGTTACCGCATATTTCGCATATACTTACTATTTGAAATTTGCATAATGTATTAATAAGTGATACATTATGCTAATGAAACACTCTAAGATAACATTAGAAAATTACCTAAATACTCTACAAGTAAAAGGGCGATATACTTTTACACGAATGGAAGCACTTACTGTTCTAGGCTGTAGTAATGATGCTCTTAGATTCGCTGCACTACGCCTCATTAAGAAGAAACGTCTTATCCGACCTACGCGTAATTTTTATGTTATTGTCCCAACGGAATATCTTGAAGTTGGTGCGCCGCCAATAACATGGTTTATCGATTCGCTTATGAAATTTTATGAGCAACCATATTACGTTGGATTACTTTCTGCTGCAGCGTTATATGGGGCAGCGCATCAGCAACCGCAGGTTTTTCAGATAATAACTAATAAAGCTTTGCGACCAGTTAAAGTCGGACAATTTTTAATAAAGTTTTATACTAAAAAGCAAATTTCATTATCAAGTTATCAGCCAATAAAAACCCCTACTGGTTATATGAATGTTTCAATACCAGAAATAACGGCTTTTGATTTAGTACGCTATATTAAACCAGCTGGATATTTAAATAATATTGCAACTGTATTAAGCGAATTACAGGAAAAATTCGATAAAAATAATTTCGTGCAGATTTTTGAAAATATGAGTTTGGAATTACCAGATATACAGCGTCTTGGGTATTTGTTAGAATTTGTAGATGCGGATAAGGAAATTGTTGGTTTATTTAAGCATCGGCTAAATAAACAAAAGCTCCGTCTAGTTCCATTACGTGTCGATAAAAATTTTAACAGGACAAAAAGTAACATGGATTGGCGTTTGTATTTTAGTGAAAAAATAGAATCGGATATATGAATATACAAGAATATAAAGATAGTAAAAAAGAACTTTATGAGCGTTTTGCAGAAACCGTAAAGAATATACTTGGGATATCTATTGCCCAAGAAAAATATCATTTGCAGCAAATACAATACAGAGCAAAAAACATAGGTTCATTACAAGAAAAGTTGAAAAATCTATCGGTCGTTGATTCAGATAAAATTGAAGAAGAAATTAAGGATCTTGCTGGGTGTCGCATAATATTTTATTACAACAATGATGTAACTAGGTTTATTCAATCTGGAATAATTCGTGATAATTTTGACGTTGATTATAAAAGAAGCAAAATTTTCTATCATAACAAAGATGCGGATTCTGCGAATGCTCAGTATACAGCAAACCATTATTTGGTTAAGTTAAAACCAGAAAAGACATTTTTACCAGAGTATCAAGATTTTGATGGATTATGGTGCGAGATACAAATTCACACTATTCTTAATCATGCATGGTCTGAAACCAACCATGACATTTTATATAAGAAACCTCAAACGGAAGGTTTTGGTGAAAATCTATTAAATTCTATGGGTAAAAAGCTGAATGATGTTATGGGAAAATATTTAATTCCAGCTGGATATGAATTTCAAAAAATTCAACTTGATTATCAGCACTTTTTAGAAGGAAAAACTTTGCTTAATAGCAACATCATGCAAAAGGTGAAAGACAATGTTGATAATAACGTGCGGTATGAGATTTTGGAACGATACAAAGAATATACACTACCTCATTTTGATAACTATCAAGATGAACTTGGTAATATTATAAGGCATTGAGAAAAAATAAGCTAGCTTATTTTTTATAAGCTGCTATACTTGTGCAATGAAAGATTTACAACAAGAAAAAACCTTACAAGAAAAATATGAAATAATTTCCCCATATTTGGATGAAAAA
>Ga0209319_1000436_pt1 | contig 54754 bp, 60 predicted proteins | sample RifGroE2_FD_184000 | JGI IMG/M metagenome (GOLD analysis project Ga0209319, IMG submission 184000) | Groundwater microbial communities from Rifle, Colorado - Groundwater E2 (SPAdes) (version 2) | ecosystem: Environmental > Aquatic > Deep subsurface > Groundwater | place: Rifle, Colorado, United...
ATTGAACCAGCATTATTTAGTTTTGCAATTACAGTTACTATTCTACAAGCAAACGAAGGTAACTGCACTCTTGTACCTGCTGTGGTAACTGTCGCTAATGCACCTTTCCCAGTTATACTACCAGTTAGTTGGGTATTAATGGTATCGCTTTTCGTATTAGCTACGGACATATTACCAATGACATTAATTCCACCACTTACATAATTACTTATTCTTGCTCTAATACTTCTAAAACCGGTAACATTACATCTATACGCACCAGGAGCAGTTGTGGTTGTCGAGATTACAGCTTCTCCTATTTTTTCAGCGATTATCGGTCGCCAAAGTGTACCATCTAACGTAACTTCAAAATTAATAGTGGCAACGAATGTGCCCGAAATATCAAATATACATGTATTCATGCCGTTTACATCAACCGTACCTCCGTCGCCATTTGCGGATGCATCGTACTGAAATGCAACAGGTATTATTTTATTGGAAACAATTCTCACATCAGCTGAACCATCTGAATTAACATTTACGGTGTTATATACATCCTCTACCCCACCACCAATTATCTGGGTATTGATAGATCCGTCACCATTCACCTGCATTATATTACCGTCTGACTCTGGAGATATACTAACAGTTCCAACAAAATTATTTCCTGAAGCAAGTTTAATATTTTCACTAATTTTATATTTACAATCTGTCAAAACAGCAATTGTATCTACTCCACCAGAAAAAGGAATATTTTCAATTGTTACAGTTACTACACCAGTATTTGAAGTTGAAGCTGTAAATTCTGGTAATTGGTCAATTGCTGTAGCTATAAGTGTTGCAGTATTTTTTGTATCATCTGCAACACCACCAGTCATTCCTAAGAATACAGTTAATACATCTTCAATTAATGATGCAGATAGATTATCATTAGTACCTGAAGATTCTTTTACTTCAATTTCATATATATTCCCTATAACACCTTCACTTGCTACTGTTACGACTATTTCATTTGTATCTTCACCAATTGTTGCTGTAGCTTTAGCACCAGGAAGTGCAGGAGTAAACGTAATGGTGTCAGAAGTATTTGATACTACAGATTTATAGTAATCTTTTCCATCTACTTCAAAATTTATAATAGAATCTATAAACATATTAGTTATAAATTCTTTATTAATATCTACAATTGTAGTCTTAGAACCAGATGTAGCTACACCTGTAATAGTATTTGTATTTATAGATTTATCATTTTCATTATATATATCATTAAAAATATCATAAATTGCAGACAAATAATCACCTCTTTTATTTTTATATTTTTAAGGGATATTATATAATATCCCTTAAAATAAAATTAACCAAGCAATACACAAGCTAATTCAGGTGTTAAAGTCTTAAATCCACAAAGCATATCTATTGATACAGTATCTACTTTGTTAGTTAAAGAATAACCATATACTACACGTAAAGCTAAACCATTGTAATTTACAATAGCAGCTTTATCTGTACCCATAGGCAATTCTAAAGGAACACTAACCATAGCAAAAGCATTTTTATGAAATGCTAAATTACTAGCATGTGAAGCAATTAAAGTAACAGCATCATCGTTTGCTACGGCAGTTTTCAATGCAGGATAAATAGTAATATCTTGATCGGCAGTAGATAAAGCACCAGCAACAGTAATAATATATTCATTTCCACCGATAGTAAGTAAGTCACCAACTTTTAATACAGTGGTAACACCATCAACGTGTATAGCAGTAGCACCAACATCATAACCTGCTACCAAATCAATTAAGACAGTACCAGCACCAGCAGTATGAGTTTTGATATTTTGATCTGTGTAAATATCAAAACCAAATTTTCTACCTAATCTAGCTTCTACTAAACCATCTGTATTACCAGCTTTATCTGCTTCAATAAAAGTGTCAAGTTCAAGCAATTTAGCATCGGCAGAAGTATCTACTACTAAATTTCTACCAGCAAAAGGCACTTTGTTATCATTCATTTTTTTACGAATTGCAGTAATATTAGTAACACCTGAAGGAGTTGTACCAGCAGTACCAACACGATAAGGAATATCCTTATATAATCCTGCAATACGACTATCAATATCTTGTGAAAATGCCATCATTGCAGGTTTAATTAATTGTTCAGAAAAATCAGAAATTTCTAATGTTAAATCTTTTGGAGCTATACTAAAAGATATATCTAAATGCTTATCTAAAGTTACAGATGTACTACCTTCAGTAGCAGTTTGTACACTAATTTCATCGGTAAATTCATTAACTGTAAATGTTGCAGGTTTACGAATAGTAATCGTATCACCTTTTTTAGCACCTTGGAATTCTTGTGCATAGTTTTTATAAATTAAATTACTCATTACCATATTATTTTGTAAAACCATTAACGCTTCTCTTGCAATAATATCAGGTGTTAAAAATGTATTTGCCATATTATATATGACCTCCTATTATTTATTATTTGTTTCTTGCTTTGATATAATCATCCATATTTAATTTACCTAGATCATCCATGGTGTAAGTTTTATTGCCTCCATTAGGAGGATTTGTTCCTGAACCTATGGGAGTTGCTTCACCAAACAGATACGAATCGGAATTTTGAAGATTTTTTATTTGTTCTTCTAATCCTATTAAGTTGTCACCATCAACAATAATTTTACTTTCATCAAGCAATGCTTTGATGGCTTTGGTATTCTTACCTTTTGCTTTCATAAGTTCACTTTCAAGTTTAAAGTCAAAAGTCTGTTTCTTTAACTTTTCTTCATACTGCTTAGTCGCTTCTTCATTCTTTAATTTTAACTCTTCAAACTGTTTAGTTAGTTCTTCATTGCCTGTTGCCTTAATTTTAAGGACTTCTAATTGCTTATCTCTTTCTTCTAACTGTTTCTTATATTCCTTTTTTGATTCATTCGCTTCATTGAATTTATCAATAGGAATATATGTACCATCGTTTACAATAAGTTTCTTATCACCCATTTTTTCTGATACTTGCTTGAATAATTCTTCACCTAATAATTCTTTTAACATTATTTTTAAACCCTCCTATAATTTTCCACTAACCTTTTTAAAGTGGTCGGCTCCACCTGTGGTCTTTTGTTATAACCTACAAAATACTAAAAAAGGCAATTTTAAATATTAATTATCTAATTCAGGTAAATAAGCACCATAGGCATGTTTACAATTAGGATGGAAAATTCCTTTACTTTTGGCAAATTCTAGTGTTTTATATCCTTCAGTTTTACCTGTTAAAGATAATATTTCACCCTCCCAAGGTTTACATAATTCACATGGATTAGAATGTTTAGAAATTTTTATTAAATCATATTTATTTTCAACAAATCTATTTGCTGTAGCATTAAGGTGTGTTTCCATAACTCCTGTTTTTATTACCATTTTTGTATAAGTTTTCATATTCCATTGTCTACCTGCTGAATCTTGAAAACCAGTAATACCATTCTTTAGTAAATCGTTTAGATAGTTTCTTGATCCTTGTTGCCATGATTTATTACCTATTGAAACTTGCTTTATATGTTCTAAAGCTAAATTCCTATATATATCTTCTACCTTTCTACCCACTGTAAAGAATTGTTGCTCTAAACGATTGTATATAGAATCTGAAGCAATTTGAACTGCTATTGAGTGTAACTCACCTAAATCTACAGTAGTACCACCAGCTTTTTTTATTTGTTTGTCAGCAAATTGAACACCAGAGAAGTAAATTTTAGGCATTACTTCAGCTAACCATAATTTAGTTTCACCTCTTAAATCATTGAGGATATTTAAACTATCTGATTTTGCCTTGTTAATACCTTTCAAAAATATATTTGTTGATATAGCAATAGTAAATGCTTTAATAATAAAATCTTCAACTGTATCAAAAAGACTTGTTAACCTATCTCCTTCATCCTCTGACTCTCTGATTAATTCTTCATCTATTGCCATTAGACAACACTTCCAGTATTAGGTAATGTTATTTTAGGAGGTTCTACAGAAGAAGTTTGTTTTTCTGCATTTATTTTATCAATTTCTTTCTTTAACCTTTCACCTTCCAAATTACTTACATTCCTAACTGAAGATTCTAAAGATGATATTCCTCCACCATATTTTTGTACTTCCAAATTTGTTTTCTCAGCATCATCTTCGACCAACCCATCTCTCCACTCAATGTAGATAGAATTTATTTCTGTGGCACCTATTTTACCTTGTACCAGTTCTAACTTTGAAGCTAACTTTAATATTTTTTTGATAGCAGGATCAAGTACAAGTCTAATTCTATTTACTTTTATAAGAGATGGTAAAAATAACCTTTTTAATGCACTTCCAGATTCAACCAACCCTTCTCTATTGTCTCCGAAAGCAGCAGGTGAAGATTCACTAATATAAAATAATTGTTGTAATAATATTTCAATCTCTTTAAAAGCAGACTGAAGTTGCCCATCCCAGACAATATAACCTGGTATAACTTCATCTTTGGAAGTAACTGGGAAATAACTTCCTCCACCTCTAAAACTAGATTGTCCATATTCATCTGTTTCGATTGCAATATCAGGCCCATACATGTGAGGCGATGTGTGCTTATCCAAGATTCTGGAAATTTGGGAAAATCTTATCTCTATTTCCTGTATAATGCTGTCAATATCTTTGTAATCATCATTTCCCGTAACATCTTCGGATGTCATTAAATTAGGAATGTGAACAATTAAAAAATCATCTAAACCAGTTGAAACAGTATTAGATTCTATTAATTGTGATATTTTATCTTTTTCCAATAAATATGTATTAGTTTGTATTTTTCCTTTGTAATGAATTTCTGTTCTCAAATAATCAGTTTTATTTACAGTATATTTCCAAGCTAAAACATGATTTATAATATTATTACAATTAAACATATCAACAACTGGAAACCAGATTGTTGGTGATATCGCTTCGAGCACTGACTTATTATCATATCTAAGTTTTAATAATCCATCACCATATCTGGAACAATCTATTACTGATTTATAAGCATGATTAAAAAAGTTATTATCTTCGATTATTCTGTCAATATTTATTTGTTCAGGAGTGCCTATATCTCCAACTATAATTCTAGGAACCTCACCAAGTAACAAATCTGCAAATAGTTTAGTTAATCTTCTATGCCAATTTAAAATAATTTCCATAGTTGCTTGATTGTCTTCACGTAGTAATTTTATCCAATTTGTATAAACTTGATCGTGCTTTCCTTCATAAAGTAATTTATTAGTGTTGTAAGTCTCTAATCTTTGTCTTGTATCCTGATCTTCAGGCGGCCATGTGCTACCTATTTGTAAAAAGTTTAAGTCACTAAGTATCTATTTCACCCCACTTTCTTTATATAAAAATTATGTATACCTTTCAACCATTGAATTTGCTAATGTAAATAGGTATACTTTATTACCATCCTGCTGGTTTATTTTGTAATCCTATATTTCTCCGTTTGTTCATTCTTGATATTGCTTGTGTCATAGCATCCGTCTGATCATCATGCTTTACATTAGGAAAAGATACTACTTCTTCAACAAAATCATTGATCCATAATTTAATTGTAGGATGTGGTAAATATACATTTCCAGATTCTACTATAGGAGTTATGGCATGTGCTCTAGCAATTTTTCCACCTTGGGGATTAACAGCTACAATACCTTGAATTTCTTTTTTTAACATTGCAATGATACCTGAACCATTAGCTTTATCTTCAATTAATTTTGTTTTTGCTTGTGGATATGCTTTACTCATATCTCTTACAGCTTTTAATGATTTTGGCATATCTAATCTATCTCTTATTTGGTCAATTAAATAAATATCTGCACCATATTTACCCCAGACTTGTCCTACTACATAATCAGAAGTTTTTAAATCTTTAAATGCAAAGTCCCATGATTGAATTACTGTGTCAAATCTTCTGGGTAGTACAGTATAATATTTAAACCATTGACGTAAAAATATATTACCTTCATCTGGTGAAGGTTTTTGCTGATATAGAGAATTCCATGCTCTAGTTCCTACAGCTTTTTTAGTCATTTCATATTCTAAAGGTGAAAATCTTTCAGTCCATAAGTATTCTCCTGGAATTCTACCTAATACATCATCTGTTTCTGCACAAGCAGGAAAAGAAATATATTCCCATTGTTCACCATCTTCTAATTGTTCTTGTAATAAATTTCCTACTAAATCATCTTCATGCCAACGAGTCATAACTATTATTATTGAACCGTTAGGAGCTAATCGAGTTCTTAAGGCTGTTCTATACCAGGACATAACTTTTTTTCTATGTGCTTCAGAATCAGCTTCATCTTGATTCTTAAATGGATCATCTATAATTGCTATATCTGCACCCCTACCAGTTATAGCACCTCCAACACCTGCGGCAGTTAATCCACCTCTATGTTTAGATATGCCCCATCTATTTACAGCAGATGATTCTTTAGCTACATTTACATTAAATATATATCCCCATTCTTTAAGTGTATCTCTAGCTATTTTAGAGTGATCTTCAGCTAATTCAGCGGCATAACTGGCTAAAATTATTTCTTTATCTGGATGTTTACCTAAATACCATGCAGGAAATTTTTTAGAGACACATTCTGATTTACCATGTCTAGGAGGTAAGGATATAATTAGGCGTTTTGTGATTCCCTGTTCTACTTCTTGAAGTTTAGAGCATAGGAGTTCTAAATGTTTGCAAGATTGCCATTTACCTTTTGACTCATATTCCATGAAGAATGTGAAATTTGATACTGCCATTTGATTCCATATTATTGTTAATTGTTCTGGTGTTAGTTGTGTTGATTTTGATTTTGGGATTGTATATCACCTTCTTTTTGTTTGTTGATTGTAATTATATGTAAAATATAAAAAGTGATTTTTTGAAAATTTACTCAGAAATTTTATGGTACATACCGAGAAAATTTTTTTCAAAATTAGAGGGGGTGGGGTCTAAAATTTATTTACAAATATTATTTAATTTTGAAAATTTATTTTTTATTTATTTCCCTCAACTTAGCACAAAAGAAATATTTCATACTAATATTACCTCTTACTCTATCAATACAAATACTAAATTAATTATGCTAGATTAATATAAATACTATTAAAGTAGTCCGATTTAATACCCAATGTTCCGTATAATCTAGCATAATTATTATCTAATCCTTGTACCTATGATTATACCTATGATTTTTGAATGTAAAATAATAATTCTAGTTTACATAAGATTTCTTATCGGAACTTCATATACTTCTGAACGACTATTAATTTCGCTATGATTAATGTAATCCTTCTAATTCTTCTTCATTATTATTTTTATTATGTGTCGCTCTAAATAATTCTAAAGCCATATTTTGAATTTCTGGATTAACTAAAGCCTTTTCAATATCTTCAGTCATTTGTGAATTAATATCTATTTGACTACGTTCAATAAACATTCCAAGATGCTTTGCAATTGAGTTTAAAGCATCTGTCTTACTGTGTAGTTTAAATGTTAATCCGTCCTTAGTCTCTTTAATCTCAGCTATCACAGCACGAATATTTTTAGGAATATCATTAATATTCTTCAATGTAGCCTTACCATTTTCAAACGAAATGTATTCAGATAGATCAGAAAAGGCTATCTTAGCATATTCCTCTAATACTCTTTCTTGGGTTATTTTGGTTTTCTTTATGATTTTCTGCTGTGCTTCGTCCAGTGCTTGCTGTATGTGAACTTTCGACAATAAATCAGTTGCTATCTGTCTTGCAGTCTTTTCACTATATCCACTTCTAATACATGCTTGTGTTCCATTTAAATCCACTAAATATTCCTGTACAAATTTCTTCTGTTTATCTGTCAATTTTATACTTTTACTTTCATTAATTGTATTTTTACTTTCATCTTTATTTCTCATTCTAAGTTAATCACCTCACATTCAATTTAATTCATTATCTCTCTGTAAACCTAATTTATAAATATCTTCATCTAATTCAAAACCTATGTATTGTCTACCACAAAGTTTAGCTGCAATTTCTGTAGACCTAACTCCTGCAAACATATCTAAAACTACATCACCTTCATTAGTTGATTTTTTAATTAAGAATTGAAGCATATTAACTGGTTTTTGATGATTATGTATTTGTTTATTTCCTGACACTCTATCATAATATAAAATATCTGTATGTCTTTTTGTTCCATCCACTTCATTTAATTCTCTTCTTCCTTTTTGCCCAAACAGTATTATTTCATATTGTCCAGCATAAGCACCTTTTAAATCATCCATTGACCAATTATTCTTTACCCACACTAAAGCATTTTTTACATTATAATATTTACGAAGCATTTCTAAATGTTCAGGTATTTTATCCCATCTTGTAAACCAATAGATATGAGAGTTATTTTTTAATACTTTATAAGATAATTCAATTGCTTCTTGCAAAATATCATTATTATCCTTATCGTTTAAAATACCTTTTTGTGTTACTAACTTATTTTTCTTTCTATGATTTGTATTAAAATTTATACCATATGGTGAATCTGTTAAGATACAATCAACTAATATTCCTTGTTTAATCATTTGATTTAAACCATCAATACAATCCATATTATATGTACTATTTAATTTAATATTAATATCATCTCCTATTACTTTACCACTTTACTTAGTTAAAAATTTATATTACCCAACCAATTTATAACCAAACCAACACAATATTACTAAAAAATAAAACTAATCCAAATAATAAACTTTTTTCTTGAACATCAACAACTATTTTAAATATTTTATTATTTTTTTCATTTTGACCATATAATTTTTTTATTAATTTTGTTACTTTTAATCTAATATATTTACTACAACCTATATAAATTAACCCAATACTGATTAATCCAATAATTAAAAATACATTCATTTTACTCCTCCACTTTAGAATATTTTTAGGGAAGGAAAATATATTTCACTTTTCCAACCCTTTTTTAGACTGCGTAAAATTTAGCAGTCCTATACTAACCTAATCACTTACTACACTTACTACACTTACACTTACATTTACAACTACACTCTTCACATTCATCATTATCAATATCTTGAATAACTTCATCATATTGAACAAGATATTTCATCAGTAAATTATGTAATTCTATTGAATACCAACCACCACTATCTTCAATAAAATTCGCTTGTGCTCTCATTAACTCTTTAATAACTAACAATTCTTTATCATCTGTATGTATCATCATATTATTAATCTTCTCCTCCAATTATTTCATATAATTTCTACAACTATGACAACCTTCACACCAATCTTCGCTATTCTCAATATCACTAATCACTTCTTTAATTAAATCTTGGATATCACCGATAAAAATATCATGGTCAAGTAAATTAACTTGTGCTTTCATTAATTCCTTATAGACAGTTAATAAATCATCTAATGACATATATTATCTTCTCCTCTTTAATAAGTATTTATTGTTGCCTTTTGCTCACTACTCATATACTTTAACAATCACTATACCAACCATCACTTTTATTAATAATATTAATATAATCAATAATTAAATTCTGTAATCCACTACTGTATCTACCTTCATCAATTAAGTTATTTTGTGCTTTTGTTAACTCTTTATAAACTGCTAATAAATCATATAATGACATATATCATTTCTCCTCTACTTATACCTTTTTTTATTCATTTCATTTCTCACAAACTTATATGCACCTAAAAACCTATGTAATTCTTCATCATTCTTATACTGTTCCTTCAACTCACTAATATCATATCTAATTTTCATATAATATTCGCCTTTTTTCCTATCACTTTCTAACAATTCACAATCATCAAAATCAACTCCATGACATAACAAATAAGCCATTAGATTAGGACTAAATGTTCCTTGCATAATTATCACCTACAATAGCACTATTAATAAATTCAAATATATCCATACTATCCATACATTTATTTTTAGATTCTATTTTATAACCTTCTACTTCAACTTCTTCAACATTTTTCCATCTTATCTTTCCGATTTTACTAACTTGACTACTAGAAATTCCATACATTTCCGCTATTTGTTTATGCTTCAGTTTAGTATTATTTTTCAAGAATAATATCTCTCCAGCTTGAATTCCACTTATTCGACAATTAGGATTATTTTCTCCTGAAAACATTTCACTAAACTTCTTCTTATGATTACTTGCTTCTTTACCTCGTCTAACCTTTTTTTTTAATGTCCTAACCTTATTTTTATTATAAATAGTATCTTTATGTATTTCTTGATATTTCTGTTCTAATATGTATAAATTCTTTTTAGCACATTTTTCTAATATAACTAATTTAAATTTATCTTCTCCTAATTCATCAAATACATCTTGTAATCTATTACAACGATGTTTACCTTTCCTTAGAATTGCCAATGGAGAACTTTTCCTACTCTCGAAAGATCCTGCACTCCCAACATATCTAACAATACTTTCATTTCCTTCATCAACATACCAGGCGTAAACACCTGATTTATTTAAATTCTGTTTTCTCATATTAAATCTCCTCCATTTATTTTTATATTCTATTTAAATTTAACTTTATTACTACTAAAAACACCTATTCCAATAGCATCTGCAATATCCTCACTAACTTCAATTCCATATTTATCCTTAACAAATATTTGAGTATTAAATTTTTGTTCAACCCTCTTCCTACCTTTTATCTTTGAATAACTTCTCCAAGTAGAAGGTGAAACAATTTCAAATCCAATATTCAATTCAAATAATACATTCATTAATACACCTTGCATCTGACTTAATTCTTGGTAAGTTTTATATGACTTTTGAAACTGACAGTCCTCAAAAACAATAAAATCAGGTTTATGTTCATTAATTTTTAATTTAATCAATGAAATCATTTGTTTCATACGTTCAATTATATTCTTTTCTTTTTTATCTACTTCAAGTTTTCCGTATGCTACTAATTCTTTATTATCAAACAAAGAATAACCTGATATTTTTGTAGCTTGGTCAAAATTTAGTATTATTATTTTTCTAATCACTCCTAATATTTATTTTTTTAAAACCACTCCAAAATCCATAGAATAATGTAAAACCTGTTTTATTAAATAATTCTAATATTTCTATTTGTTCTTTTTTGCTCATATTTTTAAACTTATTAATTGAAATATCATTTTTATATAAGCATAAAATAAATTCTTCAATGTTAAATTTATAACTCTCATTAATATTTAAAATAATACTTCTTATTGTTTCTTTTTCATTCTCATTTCTATTTTTTATTTGTTTTATAATTTGACATTCCTCCAATTATGTGATATAGTTAAGATGGAATATTTATTGCTATTTACAAAAAACATAAAAATAACCAGAGTAAAATATCTCTAGTTAATAACCTGATACTTAGGATTCCTCATAGAAAGGGAACCAAAGTCAAAATTTCCTTCGGCTAAGGTTGTCCTTACATGTTAGTAATCAGTATACAAGTGGTTCGGAAATTATTTCCCAAGCAAAAACTCAATCTGACATAGCACAACAAATTAATACCTAGTCGATACTAACGACACACATTAAAACTCATTTTAAGCCTTAAATAAACCCCTTAAAATCCTTACACCTAAACTTATACCTAAACAAAATTATCTCCCCAAATAACCCTAAAATTTAGCCATTTACAGATTTTAATAATCACCTCCAAACTCAATAATATCAACACTTTGTAAGCATTTTTATAGATTATTAAATTTTCTATTATTTTACTCTATTTTACCTGATCTTATATCCTTAATTCGTTGATGGATTTCTTCTGAAGTTAAAATCTTATTTTTGGGAATATTTCTTAATGTAGTTATATCATATACATTATCATCTTTATACTTATTTTTATACTTGGCTAACCTAACAATTTCATCATTTAATTCTGCTAACTTTTCATTGTTTTTTTCTATTATTATTTTATTCTGTTGAATCAAATCAAACATATTTAATAACATTTTTTGGTACATATTATCATCCTCCTATTTTAAAATAGTTTGTGCAAACTAATTGCAATATCAATAAGAATAGCAGTTGCTATTCCAGCTAAAAAATAAGCAAACATAATCATCCTCCTATTTAAAATCATATATTTTATAATAATTTTAACACATTGTCAAGAGAAAAAATTTTCTTGCCTTATTTACTTTAATTTTATTATAAATAAGGCAAAAGGAGATTTTATTATGAATAATCTTAATTATTAATTTAATAGAGAAAGGTATATTACTAACCATTAGGCTTTCATTCGAGAAAAATTGTGTACACATTCCCACCATACCTTCCTCTCTATTCCATTTAAGAACCAAAATAAATCAATCAAAATACAGTAATATTAATACTTTCTAAGATATATTTTTCCACCAACATATAAATATGTCCACTTTTTTCAGTTATTATTTAAATGCTTTAAGGAAATTTTCTTTATTTGCCTTATATAAAGCATTAAGCAAATCTAATTTCCTTTTACAATCTTCATATTCTTTACTTAGTAATACTTTTACTACAGTTTCAATTTTTATTTTATATTTTTTAACTTTATACATTCCATCGCTAACAGCTTTATCAATCATATTATATTTTTCTTCTTTATCAGTTTTACAAAATTTATCCATATAATTATAAACTGCTTCAATAGATTTAATAACATTTGACATTTTTACTACTGATTCAACTATGCCTTTTACTTGTCTATCTTTTGCCTTACTTGTATCAACATCATTTAATATTTTATTTATTGTAATAGTATCTCTTGAAGTAGCATTAGGTAAATTATCTAATATATCAAATAAAAAATCCATTGAAGTATTATAATGTTTTGTAGTTATTTTTTTATTCTGTGATACATACTTAAAAAAATTAGGTTTTTCTTTGCGTAACAATCCACTATCATATAAATATTGAATTTGTTCTGATATATCAACATCATATAATCTTTTAGCACTATCAATAGATATTTCACTCAAAACAGTACAAATATCTATATAACAAAGCAATCTATCTAAATCTTTATCAATATTATTATTAATTCTGTGCCAATACTCCGACATAAATAATTGTCCTATGTTCACTATTGTACCAATATTAAATTGTGATTTAGCAAGTATATTATCAATTTTAGCATGGTCACTCACAGTTACAGAATATGGAACATTTGATTTAGCGACATTATTAACACATACTCTATAATTACTTTCATCACTTTTAATATAACATTTCCTTGCTAATTCTAATAGTTTACTATTGTTAAATATTACTAAATTATCACTATCTAGATCCTGACCTGACAAGATTCGACAAATAGGGAAGTTTATTGAATTCACATAAATAATATTATCAGATAACTTGAAATAATCTTCAATGAATTTAACTTTCTTATTATTTACTATCAATACATTCGATTGTGCTGTATGAGGATTACGGAAACCAACATATTCAGCATCAAAATTATGCAATGTAGTATATATTTCATTATCTTTCAATATCATTTCATTTTCCCATTCCTTAAAATTAAGGATACCTTTTTCAACTGGTAATTTACCTATTGCATGAAAAAGTAATTCCTTACCATTTCCCAGGATTGTGCAATAGTCACCATTTAATCTGATTTTACCCTTCTTGATATGATTCACATAATTATGAATATCTTTTTTCCTTTTATTCTTAAATAAATCTAATTCATTTATATTTTTATTTTGCATATATAAATCAACAAACATCATATTGCAATTAATATCATTAGCATTTTTTCTAAGGTATTCAATATATGTATTATCATTATTTTTAAGTTTCATAATATAATCATATTCATATAATGCTAATTCTTCCATATTATTATAATTTATTGGCATTGAATTCAGCATTTGGTATGAAGTTTGTTGTAATATGTTATTTTCACAATCTCTACCTCTTTTTGATTCTTTATCATATTTTACAACACCAAATTTATTATCTTCTTTACCAACAATATATTTCCAATGTTTCCACATTTTATTTTTACTACCTTTAACATTGCTAAACTTTAGTGCTTTCAATGATGCAGGAGTAATAATCATATGCACATCTTTAGCTAACATTGATTCTTTGTTGAACATATTTTTAATTTCCCATGTATCAAAATCAATACCATCAGGACAATTATCTCTAAGAAACTTATTAATATCACATGCAAAGGTGCAACATTTGAACATATGTTGACGTAATAATTGCATTGTTTTACCTTCTGGAAAATATTCTAATTGTAGCAAACCTTCACCATCAAAAATATCATTCTCCATTGAATAATCATTAACTTGCTTACTAACTAATTTACCTTCATCATCTTTTTCTACTACATTACAATCAATAGGGAATATAGATTTAACATCATCAACAATAAGAATATTATCTGGATTTATTGTAATAAAATAATCTACACTACTTGAAACTAAACTTTCATAAGCCAAAAGTGAAGGAAACTCAGTATCATTTCTATTATCTAAATTCATTCCTAATCTTGCCCATTTAATCATATCATTTCTAAGTGATTCTTTGATAAATAATACCTGAGAAGTGCGACTTTTTGCACTAGATCTTTTATAAACAACATATTTTATTTCATTATATGTAAAACCATCTACATATAATTTTTCTCTTAAATCTTCAATACTAATACTTTCCCAATCATCTTTACCTTTAAAAAATTCAATTCTAATATCATTTTTATCTTTTTTCTTAATACTTTTTGCTATTTCTTTACCTGATTTAATACCTTTCCTAAATTTAACATTAATAATATCATTTGTCATTACTTTATTATATCGCTTGCTATCAAATACTTTTAATCCTGTTTCCTTTAATTTTACTAATTCACTTGAATAAGGAATCATACCAACAAATGAAATATATAATTCTTTTTTCTCTGTAACTATTTTACCATTTTCATCAACAATATAATTTTCTCTATTCATGCTCTCATATAAATCTGCACCTTCAACTGACATAATATACACATTGTTATTTTCTTTTTTCATAATAAATTCCTCCCATTTTTTTATTTTATATTTTTATTAATTTTTACGATATTTTTTTACAATTCTATTTTCATCTATACAATTTTGACACCAATCTTCTATATCAGTATCTTCAGTATAATATTCCTTACATATAATACATTCCTTTACTTCCACTTTTTCTTCTTCACCCCAAATATCTAATTCATCATTATTTTGTTTTTTTAAATATTCTTGAGTAATCTTTAAACTTTCTGGCATTATATCATCAGGATTCATTTGATCGTCTTCATATTGATTAGAACCATATAAATCATTTACAGAATCATAAATATCTTTATCTTCTTTTTCAATCCTTTTATTTTTATCTTTTTTATTTTCTTTATACTGCAATGATTCTAACTGTTTATTCTTTTCTTTTAATTCAGCTTTAAGTTTTTCAATCTCAGCATCTTTATCAGTAGAATCAGAATTATCAATCTTATCCTTTAAATGATTAACCTCTTGTTTAGTTTTACGTTTTTCATTTGATTTAGTTTTATCAGTTAATACATAACCTTGAGAATTTGCCATATCTTTAACTTTATCATCAAATAATTTATCATCATCATTATATAAACCAATAAACGTACTACAATATTTATATTTAGGAGTCAAATAATCATTGTTATATCTAATTAAATGTAATTCCTTTTGTAAAATTTCATTATATCTTTTAATTGTCTTAGGATTAGAAACTAACCTTTTAATAACACTCTGTGGCAAATAACCAAAATTATCATTATTACTAATAACTCTTTGGGTAGCTAAGAAATATCTAATAAAATCAAATTTGCTAATATTTTTACCGGAAAGATAACTGAATATTTTGTTTAAATCATCTTCATATACATGGAAATAACCACCTTTATCACCCTTTGTAAGAGGTTTAATCAGTTCAACATAAAAAAAAGTATGTTTATCTTTAATTTTTTCTTTGGAACCATTTAAAAGGTAAATATCAGTTATAATCTTTTTCTCTTGAAGTGAAGTTAATGTATTTTTAATCTGAGTTATTATTTTTGTATTACTATTTGTATCAATCTGCATCATATTAGCCAGCATTTGAATAGAACATTTAGTTCTTGGTTTATAATGTTGATAATCCCAATATAAAAGAGTTAATATAGTTAACTCAGTATTAGTTAAACTTTCATCGTTATAATAAGCATTGTTTACTTTGATATATAATTTTTCATTTTCATTTTTATTTTCAGTCATAAATTATTAAACCCTTTCTTTTATATTATTTTTTTAATTAGTTAAAATTTAAATAAAAAATATTTTTTGGATTGCGTTTAGCAATTCATAAGTATTCTATTATTAATTTTATTCTATATATAATTTTATTCTATATACTATATTATTCTATATACACTCACATCTGTATGTAGATTTACCTACAAAAGTCAAGGTCTGCACCAGCATATTACCTACAAATGTTAGTTTCCGCATCAGGATTTTACCTATAAATATTAAAATATTATGACTTAGGTAGGCATTTTACTGGTGCAGAAATATCTTTTTAAAATTTAAATTTTCCCATTGTTTATCGTTAATTTTTGAATATCTTCTTTTAAACCAACATCATTTCTAAATACAAATACCGTCTTATCATTATTATTTTTGTCTGGTTTCACATCTACAATCATATAATTTTTTTGAAGTTTTAATAATTTTCTTGCTAATTGTGCTGTAAAAATAAGTTTAACTTGTTCTTGAATTTGCATAATATCACCTCCCATTCTTTTTTTATTTTTATATTCTGTTCCCTACTTACTTAGACACATAATTTTTAAAAAAGTTCCATAAAATTTATAAATTATAATTATATTTATCAGATTTTTGTTTTTGCTGATATATAAAATCTATAAAATCATATCTTTTTTTCTCATGTTTATATGGAGAATTATCATAAACAAACATTAATAAATCATATTCCTTTTGCTCCTCTTTGCTTAATTCTCCATATGGATCTGCATTTTCTATTTTTGCTAAAGCATGAAATACCCCATCATTGTCAGCATTTTTGAGACATTGCATATCCAAAAAATAATGCAATAATTCGTGCTTTATTGTTACTTTTAAATCTTCCTCACTTGTAGACATACAATTATAAACCTCTATTACTGATTGCAAACAACATCTAAAATAATTTCCTGCAATATCACCAATAATTTTATCTTCATTTTTTGATAAATCATAAAATCTAATTGGTAAAATTTCTGCATTGCATCTTGGAAAATATTTTTCTACTAAGACTTTTGCATATTCTTCTGCATATTTTTTAGTCTATTAATTTTATCATAATATTTTAAATCACTTTTAACATCTTCAAATCTTTGTTCTACAAGAATACCTTTTATATATTCTAATTCTTTGTACATTTTTTTATAATTAGTTACTGAATTTATATTTTTATTTTTTGTTGCTTTGAAATTATAGTAATATTCTTCACCATAATAATTATCAATTATTGCTAAATCAACTACTTCAGTATAATTATATTTACATTCTTTACATGGTATATCAATATCACATTCTTTTTCATTACAAAAATCTGCATTATAATTTTCAACTATTTTAATATCATCTTCATTAATACATAATATCTCAATTATTTTTTTAAAATGGTCTTTCAGATTCATGTGTTTATCTCCTCCTATTTTTATTTTATTGTTTTATAACATAGTATACCATATTCTAGTTAGTTAGGCAACAGTTATTTTTAAACCCACCTAACTAACTAGAATATATAAATTTAACCAGCAATACCTAAGAATTTCATCAAACATTCGTCACAGATAGAAATATTCACATAAGAACCATCCAATTTACTTCCGTATTCAGCTTGTCCTTGTATATTCCATATCTGCTCATGCAATGGTTGCATATAATCAATCTCTTTCCCACACTTAAAACATTTATCTTTACTAATGATATTTTGATCTTCATATGCATAACCAAAATCATCATTATCATCAATCTGTACAGGTGAGGGAAAATTCACAATATTTGATTTTTTCATGCTACTGTTACCTCCATATATACTGATTTACCTGTAGGAATAGATTTAATATCATCTATTTCTTCAATATTAAATACTTTTCCAAAACCATATTTATCATTTATCATCTGCAATTTCTTCAAGGCAGTTTTAGCGGCATCAATATTATTCAACCAAGAACAAAATCCTGTAGTTACACCAGTTAAATAATGATACAAACAACCATCATCATCTATTGAAAAAGCAAAATTATCATTTATAAAGTTTCCATCTTGGTCTTTAATTACGTATGAAGTTAATTTAAGTTTTATAACCAATGTTTCACCTTCAGGAATAGATTCAATATTGTCTATTTTTTCAATTCTAAACTCTTTTCCGAATCTATATCTATTGTTTATTCTATGTAACTTTGCTAATAATTCTTCTGTTCTTTTCTTATTAGTTAAGAAAATATAACCAGTGCTTGTCCCTATACCAGTATAACAAAGATAATGGTATTCATTGCCTACACGAAATAAATTCATTCCACTTGATACAAAATTACCATTTTCGTCTTTGATTACATAAGTTGTTTTTCCCATAATATATATATCCTCCTATATTTTAGAATTTTAAAGCCACTAATTTACCATATAAACATGGCATATAGTGGCTACTGTAGTTAGAGCATAAAGGGTGTATAAAGTGTATTCGCTCTATAAGGTGTATATATCTGCTTAATTAACAGCAGAGTATGTGAATAATAACGGCAAATTTAAGTAACATTTTAATTTTCTCTTAGTTATCAAGGTGATCTTACCTTTCTTACTTTTAGCATTATTCTCACCCCTTCAAACAAAATAGTTAGTTATCTTACAATTAGGACATTTCCTTTTATGCCTAGCTTCATCGAATGGTTCAAGTGAAATTTTTACACTCCTGCCAATTCGATATTCTGTGATAAATCCAATACCACATTTTTTACATCTTCCTGATTTCCAACCGATGTTTTCTGTACTTTTAGGAGACATTGTTGAGCACCTTCTTTCATGCTGTTATCAATCGCTTCTGCACTTCAATATCAATTTAAACACTCCCTAGTAGTTTCATATGTTTCGTTCAGTTAGTTCATTTGCTTAACTTAGGTTATTTAAGTTATCCTGTTGTTTTATATATTAGCATAATCCTACTTACAATGTCAACATATATTATTGATTTTTTTTAATTAATTTATTATAATTATTATAATAATTATGAGGAGGTAAATTAATATGGTTAGATTAAAGTTAGTGGAATTGTTGCAAGAGAAGAAGATTGAACCAAGACAATTAGTTATGAAATCAGGCTTAACAAGACAAAGTATTTCTAATCTATTAGCTGGGATGCAAACAAGAATAGAATATGATACTATTGATAAGCTCTGTAAGGTCTTAGAATGTGAACCTGGGGACTTGTTTGAGTATGTAAAAGAAAAAGAAGATTAAACAAAAAAACCAGTCTATTATAGACTGGTTTTAATAATCATACATACTTTTCATTTCAGAAATAATACTTTCTCGAAGTGGAATATTGAAATCATTAAGCATATTAATCAATACTCTAATTCCACCTCTGAAAATTAAATCTTCATAACCAGCATAAAATTTAACTTGGTGCTGATATTCATGTTCAATGAATTTTAATATTTCAGTTTGAATACCATTATCTGTCATCATAAAATCTCTCAAATCATCATCTAATATATAATATGACTTCCATTCTTTGTAAGCTATTAATTTTGCTTCTCTGACATATCTCCTGATCTGTTCTTCACTTTTCCTAAGAATATTTGCTGTTTCAGGAATTGTATAGAATTTCTGATATTTCATCTGTCCTGCTAATACATCTTTATTGATATTTATTATATTACTTTTCATATTTCCATTCTCCTTTAATATTTATATTAATATAATAATACACAAACTATTTATATTTGTCAATATGTATTATGATAAATATTAAAGGTATGAATAAAATCACATAAAAAATACTCCCCATTATTGAAGAGTATTTTAAAAAATTACATTGTAATTTATGAAAATATAGGGTAAAATGATTGTCAAATAAAACCGAAAGGCACTCCATCCCCGACCAAAGGTTTGAGTGCCTTTTCACCAAAAAGCAGGAAGTTTTATTCCAGCCAGCTTTGCTGTTTCGTATTATTATTTTAAGCAAAAATAGGCTGGTTGTCAAGACTCTCCGCTTGGTTTTATTAAAAATTTTAGATGTGGAGGGTTTATTACAATGGGACAAGCTATGAGTAAACTTGAAAGTTATTATGGAAACCTGGAAAATAACTTAGAAAAACATAGAAAAAAACATGGAAATAACATAGAAAAATTGCACGTATATAATAATCTTGATAATGATGATGATTATTATATAAGGGTTTTATATGCTAAAAGTAATGCACTTAAGAAATACTTAGATAGAAACATAGAAAATAGCCTGGAAAATGAGAAAGAGGTAGAAACGATGACAATTAGATTAGTTGGAAAAGAAGAGAACATGGAAAATGAATATTTAAGCATAGAAGATGCAGCTAATTATCTTAATTGTACTGGAAAGACTATCAGAAACCGCATAAATAAAGATGGTATGCCTTATGTGCTGGAAAAGAATAAGAAAATGATTAGTATTAAAAACCTGGAAAAATGGAAGAATGGAAAACCAGAAGAAGTTAAAAACATGGAAAATTCAATAGTAGGAAACATGGAAAATGAGAACATGGAAGATATAAAAAACCTGGAACCTGTGGATAACTTTGAATCAGAAAAAATTTCTGATTTGGAAATAATTTATGAACCAGAAATTATTGAACCAGAAAAAAAATATGTTACTCAGGATGAATTAAATTCTTATACTTTTGCTTTAAAAGATTTTACTGAAGCTATTAATTCGCTTAGACAAGAAATTTCAGATGTTAAATCAGTTCAAGAAGAAATGCAACGCCAAAAGGATGAAGAAAAATTATCTGAAAGAATCAAAGAATTAGATGAAAAATTTAAAACGATTCAAGAAAAACAAAATAGTCCTTGGTATAAAAAAATTTGGTCAAGCATTATAAAAAATAGATAGATAGATTTATAATGCTTGACATATAATTATTTTCTCTTTAAATCCAACACAACACTAACAATATAAGCATATTCATTAGCTAATTTATGCATAAAATCTTTATCCAAAAGTAGATTAACTTCTCTTTCATTTGAAATGAATAAGTCTTCAAACAATATAGCTGGCATTAGTGTTTCTCTTACTTCTGCAAAATTTTCATATTTCTTACCTCTATCTGTGATTCCATATCCCTTTAAAAATCCCATAATATGTTGATGAATTTGATTTCTATATGTATCAGCAATTTTACCTTTTGCATTAGGATACACAAAAGATTCATAACCATGTGCTTTTTTGTCTGTGGATGAATTTGTGTGGAATGATAAGTATAAATCAATAGGTTTAATTTTATGCAATCTTTTTGCTATTTCTATTGTTTGGTATAAATCTTGTTTTGCAGTTACATTCATATTAGTCATAGAAGGTTGAATATTTATTACTTCACATATGAAATTTTTTTTCATTATTTCACCGAATTCCATAGTTAAATCCCAATTTAAATATTTTTCATATATTTTACTATTTATTGCTCCAGTATCTTTTCCACCATGACCTGAAGCCGTAATTATTCTTGACATTATTTATTTTCACCTTCTGATTTATTTTTTGAATCACTTACTAAATTAGTAACTACTACTGCACCACCTAATCCCAATGGAAAACCAAAATAAAATATTAAATCTTTGATATTATCTATGGGTTTACCCATAAAACAACTGATAATATAAGAAATTAAACACAATCCTATACAACCAGCTAAAAAATAATCCATTTTTGTAAATTCTTTTTTCATGTGATCCTCCTAATGATTTCTATCTTTAAGAATTTCAATATCTTTTTGCATCAATGTCATACTTGTACTGATTTCTTTAATACTACCAGATATTTCCCTATGAGTTTTGTCAGATTTTTCTATATGTTCTAATAATTTTTGTTCTCTTTGTTCTGATTTTAATTTATCTGCTTGATGTTGCTTAAAAGTATAAATTAATATACCAATAAAAAGTGTTGGCATAATTCCCATACTCATAACTAACTGACTAAAAACTTGTGGCGAAAATCCTAATATTTCCATATTACTGTATCACCACCCAACTTTTTATAGAATCAAATCTTTTTTCTCCAATTCCAGGAATATTTTTTAATTCTTCTATGTTTTTAATACCATTATTTTTTTCTCTGAAAACTACAATAGCATTTGAAATAACTAAACCAACACCAGGGATACTATCTAATTCATCTACTGTAGCATTATTTATATTAATTATTTTATTTTTTGGTATATTATCTGATTTTATTAAAGTGTTATTAGAATTGCTTATATTATGAGAATTAATATTTATATTTAGATTGTGTAATGTTAAAAATAAAGTAAATATAAATATAATAATTAATAATACAATTAAAATATTTTTTTTATTTATTAATCCCACCTCCCTGTGAAGGTTTAATATCATTAATTTGACACTATATTTAATTAATGATATTATTAAAATGTGGACAAGGTGTTACTGCACCTGCTTATTCCTGTGAATAGGCTTGTCCACACAATATTAGATTATTTCCCCTAAAATTATCCATCCTTTACCAACAATAGCCAAAAGTACCCGATCATTGGCTGTAGGTGTATAACTGGACAGGTATGGGTATGTTTTTGTGCTGGCACTGCTTTCACCATCAAAAATAATATTTGGTCTACCGGAAGTGTAATCATCTGCTATTATGCCTATTCTAAAAGCAGATGCCGATTTTTCAGGGGACATAATTTCTAAAAACTTTTCTGGACTCATATAGTTACAGTCCTCCTAATTAAGTGTCTCATTTTCGCCCCAGCCTTTAACTCCATGCTCCAAGATATTTCAGAATACTTGGCCGATATACCCAAACCGGAAAAAGCCAAGGTGAAAACATCTGCCTCGCTATGCATAGGCATAATAGCCGTTTCCAGGGTTACTTGCTCGTAAATCTGGCTATCCTCATAAGCCTTTTTCTCCACCAAATCATCAAGTGTCGTTTGATCTGCTGCATCTACTTGCTGGTATGTAGTAATCGTTCTACCCCTTGAAACTGTACTCGTCAAGCTGTTGGGGTTGGTGTTGGTATATATAGAAGAGATTGTCGCTTGGTCTGCCTCAGACACGTACAAAACCCACTTGTTCGGCACCCCAAACAAGTCCAACTCCTGCGCCACATCGGGAAAAATAACGCTTTGATTATCATCCCGGTAGGTGTACTCGCTTGCCCGGTTTGCAGGTGTAACGTAAGGTTGTGCTATCGCCTGACCATTCTCGTCGAACCAAAGGGAGCGATAATTAATAGCACTAAGCAGGTCATTTATTATTTTCAGTTTTTCTGTTCCAGGACTCCAATCCCAATCAGTTGACAGCGTTAAAGCTGTGGCTGTAAGGTTTTGTTGGGTAATACCAGCACCGTCCAATACTGCTTTTATCGCTATGATATAATTCGTCCCAGTGGTCACAGTGTACCGATATTCGATCTTGTCATCGACGAGTACCTGAAGCTGATCATAAGCCTCTACCTCTCTTGTGACCACTCCAGCAGCGTCCACCTTGCGCGGAGGCGTGGACAATAAAAACACCCCTTGCGGCCATTCTGCCCAACCACCATCTGGCATTTTAAGTCGTACCCATGGCTTGATTCTGTCGGATAAAAAGTTAATGGTGCCATCGTCACGGATGGAAAAGCGGGCCGTGCGTTTTATTTCGTTCTCGGTATTGTTGTTAACAGAAGCGTTCAGAACATTGTCTAACTGCCTCTTAAATACGTTTGTGCTGTCAAGAAGTTCATATCTAAAAGCCATTTGCCTATTTGCCGAATGGAGAGCGGTAATAACCTGAGCCTCAGTATATCCATTTTTTACAAGACTTTGCAAGGTTACACCACCTCGCTATAATCGATCTCGTCAACCTTCAGTTGTATAGTGTACCCCCAGGCACGTTCATCAGTCACGGGTAGGGATCTAATCACCCCAAATACCTTCCTCGAACGCTCATCTCTAAAACATAATGTAGCCTTTCGCCTAACCAGAGCTTGCAGGGCAGCAAATTCCGTCCCAGCTCTTAGCAACGGCACAGAAACATTTACAACGCTGGTTTCAGACTCTCCAAACTCCATTATTGGCTTAGATCGCCCGGCAAACTGCATCAAAGTTCCTTCTGCCTCCCATGATTGTTCACGCGATTCATAGCATTTAAGCTGTATGATTGTCCCTGCTTGGTTCGTAACGTCAAAAAGCCATGAACCGGACAAAGTTATGCTCGCGCTGGCTGTCGTGCTGTCCGTGGTTGTTTCGTTACTACCGACTGCCCTGGCTTTGTATTCGTAGGTTGTGCCACTGGCCACAGCATAGTCATTGTAACTGCCATTTTCAGCTATGCCCATTGCTATCCTTGTCCATGCAGTTTCCCCAGATATGCGGCGGTAAAGGTAATTGCTGCTTACTTCCGGTTCCGGTGGTGTCTCTGCCGGGTTTGTAATGGAGATTGTGATATAACTACCTTGCCCCGTTGCTGTGATTGTCGGAGTTGCAGGAGGTGTAAATGCCACGGAGAATGTCCTTACTGCCTCAGTGGAAGGTACGTCCTTGGCATCCCAGACTGTCAGTTTTGCTTTGTACGCTGTGCTGTTTTCCAGGTCATAACTGGCTGTTCGACTCCGTGCCGTAGTATCACTCGTTTTTGCGCTGTCCCAAAGCACCGCATCTGAGTTGTCCGTTAGCTGTAGTTGGTAGGCAGATTGCCCTTCGGATTCTGCATCGCTAAAAGTCCAGTTTACCGTCAAATTAGACGTGCTAACAGTGTCGCCGTTGTTGACAGGGCTTGTGATTGTTACTGTCGGCGCTGCGCTAGTGTAAAAAGTGCTGTAGTCGCTGTATGGCCCTACTTCGTCCAACTCGTCCCAAGTCTTCACCCTCCACTGGTACTGTTTGTTGTTGGTTAGTGTCGCCCCACTGACTGTGTGACTGCCAGACGTTCCAGCCATTTTACCAGTATCCACGGCATCACTTTCAAGTCCAACCTCGCGTATTTGTAGTTGGTAGGCGCTCTGAGTATCACCCACATTATCGTCGCTGAAAGTCCAGGAGAAAGCACCGTCTGCGGTGGCATCATAATTAGCCTTTGTCGTCAAAGTTGGAGCGTTTGGAGCCAAGTTAAGAACAGTTTTGTCGAACTGCACAGCACCAGCAGACGTATCTTTCCAGATGTAGCCGATAATCGAACCAACTTCGCGCTCCATCGCGGAGACATCGCTGCCGTTGCCAAGTTCTGCTTCTGCGCTCCAGTTTGCCCCGCCGTCTGTACTGGTCTTTTGGTAAACTTTACCGCTACGATCATACTTGACATAGTATTTGCCTGTATTATCATAGGAGATTGTGGGTTTTTGGCCCACCGCTACATCAACCAGCGTTCCCCAATTTGCCCCGCCGTCAGTTGAACGGTTGAAAAATACGTGGTACGTGGTCGTGTGAGTTGCCCCATAGCCTTGCCAAACACAAGGTATGTATCCATCTACATCCACTACAGCACAGGAGTTTGATTGGATGTAAGTATACCCTCCGTAAACTAAAACGCCTCTGCCCAAATCTGTACTTAACCAACTCGTAGTTCTGTAATTGCAATATATACCATAATAAGCACCACTAGAATTTCGAAAATCAAATAATATGACAGGATTACCACTAATTTTTATAACAATTGAAGGATTTATTAAATTAACACCTGTATTGTATGTTGTTACCTGCTCTACACTACCCCAAGTAACGCTATCTACTGAGATAGTGCCCTTACAGTAACGAATGTTTTTAGAATCTGGACGAGTTGATACTATACCAGAGAGTGTAGCATGTAATTCCGTGCCAGCGCCATTGATAGCAATAGAACATCCATTTTGACCAGACAAAGAATTATCAATGTCAATTTTAGGTAAATCAGTATTAGTGACTGTTATAGCATCAAAGACACACGAAACAAATGTACTACTATATTGGACAACCAAGTAACACATAGTGCCATAGCATACCAAAGCATAATCATAAACCGTTGCTGCCCCGTAATAACAAAGCTGTGTCCATGTTGCACCATTATCAGCGGATTTGTAAAGCCTAACCTTGCTTCCTGCGCTGTCCCATACTCCACAAACCAACCACCCATTACTTAACTTGACAGTCTTTCTACCACCATTGCCGGATGTATCATAAGCCGCAGACACAACAACAGTAGGGTCAATTAAAACAGGATAAACCCTATCTACACTGCTAATCCAAGCATTATCCACGGCAATGTCGAACTGTAAAATACCGTTTTCATTTGAGTTAACCCGGTATTTACCGTAAGTCATGGCTCGTTCAAGAATCTTTGAGTCGTAGGCAACAATCTGCGGTAAGGTAAATAGTGCATTACCATCAGCGTCGATGATTTCAATATTACCGCCTGTCTCGAATGGCCCAGTAATAACAAGACCATTCGCCCTAACTCCTAAATCGGAGTCAAACTCAATTCTGCCACCAAAGACAAAATCAATATTGCCGAATAGCCACGGTAAAGGATCGCGGTGAAATCCTTGCACCAAAATTTGATGTTTTAACCTGTCATTTTCGACGATAAACCAATCGTCAACATCAGGAAAAGCCCGGTTAAATCTAGCATAGTTAGCCTTAGTTTCTAAGGGTACATCCTGGACGTTGTAAATACTATCCTCAGTGCCAAATTCGTCAATGTACTTCATCGAATTAGGAGTCCAAGAAAATCTGCGGCCTTTTGAAATAAAGACTACCCTGTTACCAGTCTCGTAAAATTCAGATCTGACGATACCGTTATCCGCTACACTATAAGACTGGTCTGTAGGGATTAATTTAATCGTATTATCTAGTTGTTGCTCATTAATACTAACTACCGTACCCACTTAATCACCTCTCTATCAAAGAAAAGGCGATCTATAGATCGCCTTTTTATTTTTAATAAACCTGTGTTAGTATTAAAAGACTTGTATTAGGGTCAAAATCTACCGTAAGCAAACTTCCATCCTGCATGATATATTCAGTTGGGTAGTTAAATGTCATAACAATTCCATTATGATACCATCTGTTTAAAGGTCTATAATAAGTATCTGAAAAAGTGTTGTGTGAAATAGTGAATACTTTTATTTGATCTGTGGGAACTGCTGATACATTCAAATCATCAGGAAATAAGTTTGTCTGACCTCCACGTAATTTAGTACCATCTGTAAGTTGCGCTGACCATTGGGTAGCTTGAATTGCCATGATTATAACCTCCATTTATTTTATTATTTTATCCTCTTGCCCTGGCCGCTTGTGGCAACCTAGCAAAGAAGTCTGATACTGATTTCATTTCTGCTATATCTCTTGCTGGGATTGTTGCATGTATTGTGTAGTTATTTATTACTTGTCCACTTGCTCCTGACATAGATATAGTATTTGTAGTTGGCATTAGGCGTTGTATTGCTCCTAATAATGCACTTGTCATCATGGAAGGTAATTTTGATAATGGCATAATTGCCTCTTGTGGGTGAATATATACTAAACCCTCATCAGTTGTAATTGCACCTTCTGCCGCCTGTGGAATAAAATCCTTATCAAAAGCAGATTTACCTATTGCGGCCTTTTTGCCACTTACATATGTGACTTCGTAGTACCCAGGAGCTGTTTCTTTGTACCCGGTAATGCCTTGGCCGTACAGACTACCAGCAATAGATGTTGCAATTGATACAGGATTTGTAATACCTATTATTGCTGCATTCATTGTTGCTACAGCTGCTTTTACAAGAGCTACTGAATCTTGTATACCTGCGGCAAGACGCTCACCTAATGTTTTTCCAGAATTATACCATTGAGGATTGTATGTACCTAACAAAGTAATTAGTTCGTCATTATTCTGAAGCAGTAATAATCTACGGGTTTCAGCCTCCATAGCTTCAGAACTTCTAAGTTGATCATAGTGTCCCTGGATTCTAGTGCGTTCATTTGCAAGTGCTAATTCTTGGTCTTCGCGTAGTTGTGAATATTCATCTTGAATGCGATTGCGCTCTGATTCAAAATAAATATTTTGGTCTTTGCGCAAAGTTTCGTAATGCTGGGAAATGGTTTTTCGTTCATCTTCCTTAGAGTTCAAAAAGATATCCAGTCGATCTTCCTCTACCTGTTCCTGCTCGCTTGCACTGTCCTTAATGTCATTTATTTCACTAGACAGTTGCTCAATTCTTACCTTCCTGGCTTTTTCGTCCTGCTCTTTTTGCCAGTTTTGCTTTTCTATGTCAATTTTTGCCTGGATTAAAGACTTTTCGAACTCGGATGTTGTAAGCAATTTCTGCTGTTCAAGCTTACTTATCTTGGAATTAAAAAGACGCTGCTTTTCAGCTTCGTCCTCTTGTTCTACAGTTTCTGTTAGGAAGTCAATTTCATCCTGTCGGATTTTTATAGCTGCATCTGTAGACGCTTTTAACGTGGCTATTTTCCCTGCTGAAGTATCCTTTTCGGCCTGAACTTGCATATCTAGTGACGATAATGTAGCCTGTTCTTGATCGTTTAGGGCAGCTAACTTAGCAGCCGTTTGCTGATCTAATGATGTAAGTAGTGCCGTTTCCTGAGTGTCTATCTCGGCCAATCTTGCCGCTGTTTCCTGAGCAAATATTGAAGTTCCATTATCCAGTGCGTCCAGTTCAGCCTGTTCCTGCTGGTCATACATATTCTTTAAAGCCGTTTGAATATGTCCAGCTATTTCGTCAATATTTTTTACAGCAGCATCAAATGCTGTTGCTGTCGCTGCTTTAGCTACCGATACTGCATATCCGTCCATAGATTTAGTAGTGCTTGTAATACTTGCATCAATTTTTTCCACAGAAATATTAGCTAAATCTAATTTTTTCTTATACTCCAAGGTTTCAGTAGCGTTATCGCCAAGTCTTAGTTTTGAATCTTCATAAGCTGTAGTTAGTGCAGTAACTTTAGCCTTAGCTTCCTGTTTGTCAATATTAAGACCTTTTAGTTTCAGTTGATACTTTTCCGTCTCCGTGGCATTGTCGCCAAGAGCGATAGTCTCTAGATCTAGATTCTCCCTAGCTAATTCAGATGCATCAGCTGATAATTGCATAGATGATGTATAAGCGTCACCTATTTCTTTTACTGAAGATGCTCTTGCTTCTGCAATTTCTTCAATTGTAGCAGCTTCCTTTTCTTCCGCTTCTCTTGTAGTTTTGTCCTTTATTGCTTCCGCAGTAGATTTTTTATATTCATTCATAGCAGTAGTGGTATTTTCAATACTTGCATTAATCTGTTTCACGGAAATATTAGCCAAGTCAAGATCGCGTTTATATGCTAAAGTTTCAGTTGCATTTTCACCAAGTGCAACCCTCGAATCTTCGTAGGCAATTGCAAGTGCTACTGCCTTTGCTGTAGCTTCTTGCTTATCTATAGCCAGACCTTTCAATTTCAGCTGGTATTTCTCTGTTTCTGTGGCGTTATCGCCAAGTGCAGTTTCTTCCAGTTTTAATTGCTCTCTAGCTAATTCAGCCGTATCAGCTGCTTTCTGCATAGACGCTGTGAAGGAGTTCTGTATCTGATTTATCCCACTAGCTTTTGCGGCATTTTTATACGCTTCTCCGGCCTTAGTGACATTATTTTCAGTAACGACAAGTTCTGAATTTGCTATTTTTAAATCAGAAGCAAACTGTTTGGTCTGTTCATTGTTTTCTCCTAAAGTTTGGAGAGAACTTTCATAAGCCGTTTTCAGTATATCGACTTTCTCTTTAGCCAGATCGCGTTCAGTATTTGCTTCTTTTATGGCAAGTCTAGCCCTGTCGGTTTCTGTCGCATTTTCACCAAGTGCAGAATTTTCAGCGGCAAGCTCTGCTCTAAATTCTGCTGATTTGTTGTTAAAATCCGTCATAGCAGAATTGTACGGATTCATTACGCTATTTAACTTTTTGTCTTCCTCTGATTCTGTATCTGTTTCAGGGATACTAGAACTAACGGAACTAGAACCACCGCCACTAGGATAGTTTTCTGTCGGGGAAGTAGTACCTGGACTACCACCTTCTTCTCCTGTAGTTTCATTGCCCATTTCTTTATCAATATTTGCTATTTTTGTAGTAACAGTTTTAAGATCAACATCAGCCAATTTATATTGTTTGTAAAAATAATCAATAACACTAGCTGGCAACCCAGCTTTTACAGCTTTATCATGTGCTTTAAGATTTTCCGTAACTACTGCCTGGAATTCTTCTTGATCTAAAATTAATTGATCCTTTGTGTTTTGCAACCTTTCTGTATCAGGAGTATCACTAGTAAATGTGTCGGCTACACCTTCTAATTCTTTTCGAGGCAATTCATTATCAAAATATACTTTACCTACAGCAGCCTCAACATCAGCTTTGAGAGTATCGTAAGTTACATCTGTACTTGTCCCTGTCCCTGGTGTTTCTGCGTTTTGCAATTCTATCGCTACAGGTGGCCAAGGTTTACCTGCATAATGTTCGTCTATTTCGGCCTGACTTGGTTTTTTGTTGGATATTCCCGATCTTCTCGAACCGCTATCTGTCCAATGGTAATAGTTGTCAGTATGATAAAAATATGCTGCTCCAGCATCTAGTGCTAACTGACGCTGATCAACACCATTAGAATCTGTATATGCTTGGTATGTTCCATCTGCATATCCTGGTATACCCATATCTAACAGTTTTTTTGTGTATTCGTGAGGTATAACCTGTGTTCCAGATTTCAAAGATAATAATTTAGGGCCGGATTCTTTGAATATAAACGGATCGCCATCGGGAGGGTCAATTATCTCATTTCCTTCCTCGTCGATAATGGCCGCACCACCAGGATGTCCACCAGTGCCGCTTGCATAAGTTGGAATGACTATAAATTTACCGTCACTATTCCAATAGCCATAATTGCCCTGATACCACGTATAATTTGTTGGTGCAGGGGGGCCGATAGGTGGATTAGTAGTAGTGCCAGAACTAGGCGTACTAGAACTAGAACCAGAAGATCCCGAATCAGAAACAGCGTTATTAGCCTCAATAGCTTTTTTACGCATACTTTCCAATTTACTAGTAACAGTATCAATTTCATAACCAAGACTTTTGAAATGTGTTTTTGCAGCAGCTAAAGCATCATCATAGTGTTGCTTAACTAGCTTCAGGGATTCATTATATTTTTGTTCTGCTTTCCGGAGTTCGTTCTTGGCATTAGTTTCTGTTTGATCTCTCTCTGACTTGGCAAGCCGTTCCTTTTCTGAGTATTCGTTCTTAACGGCACTCATTTTCTCGGTGATGCCCTGCTTTTTGATCCTGATTTCTTCCTTGCGTTGCCATTCGGCCATGTCGGCCTCAGCTTCAGCCTTTTCCTTGGCCGTTTTTGCCGAGTTAATTTTGTCGATGTAGGACTGTCTTGTTTTTTCCCTGGAACGCTCGTCCTCTGCATCATCAAGTTCGTCAAGTTGATCTTGATAAATTGCAAGTTGTTCATCCCTGGCTTCGGATGCTTCGGAAATTGTTTGCTCGTATGTTTCTTTAGCTTTTTCCATAATGCCATCATAAGACTCTTTTGCTGCATCGTATATGTCTTTTGCCGCTTGCTCCTGCTCAGTTGCAGCTTCTTTAGCTGAAGTTACTACTGCATCATAGTTACTTTGTGCAGTTTTGGTAATTTCATCCAGAGCTTCAATATTTTTCTTTAAGGCTTCTTCAGATTCTTTTATAGCCGCTGCTTCCTGCTTGAACTTATTATTTTCAATTTCTTTATTGAGTTTTTCGTGTGCTATTTTGGCTATTTCAAGATTATACTTATATTGCTTAATTGCCTCGTCATTCTCGCCTAATTTTTGTTTGGCAGTTTCGTATATGTCGTTTAAAACACTTACCCTCTGTGCTGACTGTTCTTGTTGCAATTGGAGTTTTTGAAGTTCATTTTCAAGACGTTGAATTTCTGTTACATTGTCACTTAGTGCCATTGTGTTTAGTTCAAGTTGTGCTGTTTGAAGGTTAAATGTTTTATCTAAATCACTTAATATAGTAGATACTGCACTCTGTACTGCCTGTGCTAAATTTTGTGCTGCCTTTTCAGCATCGGAAATATTTTCCTGTATACCTTTAGCTAGTCCCTCAGTTATATATTTTCCTAATTCTTCAGTCACTTTTGAAGGACTTTGTATATTAAAAAATCCTGTTATAGCATCTTTAACACTTTTTGCTACTGCTAATGCAGCGTCTTTAGCTGATTGTAATTTTGATGTTATACCGTTTATTATACCTTGAACGATATTACTACCCCAGGTTATGGCTTCAGACCATAATTTTGAAATATTTGATTTTATACCGTCGAATGTAGCTTTAATAGAATTGTATAATTCTACACCTTTAGCTTTTATAGTGTCCCAGTTTTTGTAAAGTGCTATTCCTCCTGCTACAAGTGCTGCTATTGCTATAACAGTTAAACCTATCGGCCCCGTTGCTACGGCAAATGCCCTTCCTAGTTGTGGAGCAATTTTTATTATTGATGATATAGAATCTGATACCATACTAGCTGCTATTAGCATCGGCCCAATAGCAGCTGCAATACCAGCAATAACAATGGCTGTCTTTTGACCTACAGGAGATAAAGCATTAAATCCATCAACCATAGTTTTAATAGCTGGTACAATAGTATTGGTTATAATATCAGATAATGGTAATAATGCAGGAGCAATTGCTGCTTGCATTTCTCTCATAGCAATTGTTAAAGATAATCCTGGATTATTACCATAAACTGCTTTTGCTGCATCCTCTGTAGCACCTTGGAAGTTATCAAGACCTTTAGCACCTTCAGACATAGCTAATACTACACCTTGCCCTAAGTCTTCTACTGTAGTTCCGAATAATGCTATAGAAGCTCTATCCCTAGCTACCGGATCTTCTAAAGCTGATATAGCTAACAATGTGGCCTGAAATGCAGCGTTTGCTTTTTCTCCACCACCAGCTATATCAGCAGCCATTTTATTAGCATCCAGTCCAAGGGTAGTAAAGGCTTCAGTAGAAGTTTTGCTACCATCTTTTAGGCGTAAAAAACTTTCTTTGGCTGCATCACCAATTTTATCTAAATTAAATGCACCTTGTTCAGCACCAGCAATAAGAGTAGCCATAGCTTGATCAGCGGTAAAACCCATAGCAGCAAATTGTGGAGCATATTCACGCATAGTATCAAGCAATTCACCTGAAAAATCTCCACCTTTTTGAAAACCAACAGTAAGAATATCAAGAGCATCTTGACCTTCAATTCCAAAATTTTTCATTACAACACCAGCAGAAGCTGTTACTGCTGATACATCTTGTTCAAAAACATCAGCAATTGTCATAGCGCCTTGAGCCACTTTTTGTAATTCATCTTCGGCTAAGATGCCCATATTTTGTCTTACTGTTTTTATTGATTCAGTTGCTTCTTCAATACTATCTCCAAACCCACTTTTCCATACTTCCTTTGCAACTACTCCTAGATCGTTTGCTTCATCTGCTGTTATGCCTAATTGTGCCTGTAGTTTTCCAGTAGCTGCTTCAGCATCCATTGCTCCTTTTAATATTACAGCACCAGCAGCAGAAATAGGAGCAGTAATAGCCAAACTCATCGTTTGACCAATACCCTTCATTTTGTCACTAACAGAATTTAACTGATTTTGTGCATCTTGTAAACCTCGCTGAAATGCAGACATATCAAGACCTAACTGAACAAATAATGAACCAATTTCCAATTTATCACCCCTTTCAAAATAATTTAGAAAAAACTTATAATATTTAGAAGGAAATTAATAATATTTAGTGAATATATATTATTAATAATAACTTTTTGAGGAGGTTTATTTTATTGAAGAAAATATGTATATCTATTTTAATTATTTTTTTACTATGTGTTTTATCAGCTTGTAGTAGTACTAGTAATAATAATAGTACTACTACAAAACAAGAACATTCTACTGTTGAACCAAAACCAAAACATTCTCCTGCTGAAGCTTCAGTTATGGCAGAACAATTTGCACAGAAAAAACTCAAAAGTCCTGGATCTGCAAAATTTCAATCATTTTTAGATCAGAAAATTGAAGATTTAGGAGAAGGTAAATATAAAATATCATCCTATGTTGACAGTCAAAATTCTTTTGGTGCATTAGTTCGTAATAACTACACATGCACTTTGAAATATATTGATAACAATAAATGGCAACTTGAAAATTTAGAATTTAAGCAATAATCCTAGAATAATTGATCAATATATCCTTGTTTGGGAGAATCAGGATTATTTTCATTTTCATCTTCTGTTAAATTTATTATAATTATTAGATCCCAAAACATTTCAAGTTCCATATCATCAATTTGTACTGGTGCCCAATGATATAATTTTGCCAATTGTAAATAATAATAGATTATAGTTTGATATTCCGATAAATTTAATTCTTTACCGGATTTTTCTCGTTTGGGAGCTGGTTAATTTTACTACTAACAAGTTTTCCGATCCATAAGTTAATTTCAATAAACTTAGGCATAAATTCATCTAAATCAAGTCCATTTTCAATACTTTCTGCATTTACTTCTGGATTATTAAAACCACTAGCAATTAAATCAATTAATTCAAAATATACTTCTTTATCTTGTACTATATTTTTATTAGCAAATGTATTATTAAATTTTACAAATTTTCTCCAAATTGCAGTTTTGGGTTTAGCAGCAATATATGTTTTTCCATTTAATTCTATAGTAGGTGTTGACATTTTATTTTATACCCTCCAAATTTATTTTTTATTTATTAAGGGAAGTAAATACTTCCCTTAATTTATTTTATTTATCTAAGCAGCAGTTGTAAAGTTAATAATATTTGCAGCAGCAATAGCATTTCCTGCAATATCTTTAACTCCACCTTTGGTTACTCCAGCTATGTATACACCTGAAGCATCAAAATTACTTGTTGGATTTAAAGTAACTATAGTATGATCTGTGTTAATAGATATTGCAAATGGAACATTTGTTCCGTCAGCCTTAACAATAAAGAAATTATCCTCTATAGCTGTACTTGCTAGAATAGCTTCACTAAAAGTAAGAACAATATTTGCACTTACAGCAACATCAGTTGCAGCATCCAAAGGAACAAATGTTACAGTAGGTGCTGTAGTATCAGCCGCACCTTCTACAGAGGTAAACCAGTTTGTACCAATACTGGATACATAATCTACATGATCTTCATCGGCTTGTTTAATCCAAGCATCGTCGTAATCACGTCTAAGAAAAATTCCTTTAATTTTCGGGGTCTGGAAGTTTACTTTGTCATTTTTAGTTTCATGTGACATTTCAGGTAATTGAAATTTACCTTTAAGCAACCATACATAGCGATAACTACCATTACTTTTTAAAGATTTAAACCCAATCGAAACATAGGGGGCATTATCTGTTGATTTTCGTAATAATACCCCTCCTGTGATAGTATGTCCAAGTAGAGCAGCTTGTGTTTCCATGGGTAAATCTGTAACTCCGAGTTCTAAACTAATTTCTCCTATGCTAGAATATGTTTCTGCTGGCCCATCATCTCCATATGCAACACCACTTGAGGAATTAGGATTAATTGTGGCATTAATAATTCCCGGTATTGCTATTGGGGTTTCGTAAGTTACACTGCTGTCAGTATCAGAAGTTAAAATTGAATAGTATAGATTTGATAAACCGATTTGAATTCCTGCCATATAAAATATGACCTCCCTTAAATTTTTTTAGTCTCTTGTTGTTGCTACTGCATAATTACAAATAAAAACAGATCGCTCATTTGCGTCTGTTTCTAATTTAAAAGGCTGTTGTAATCCATTTATAATACTTACCCTTGTTTGAGTAAGTTGAATTCCTTCTCCTTTCTCTTCACTTTTATCTAGCAAATTAAAAATCGCCCAGGCTTTTGACCGAGCGATTGAATAACTTTTGTTTCTAACCAATATTTGTATTCTTCTATCTAATATACTAACATTTGTAGTTGAACCAGAATATTCAAAAATAGATATAAGATTATCTGGTTGATCTGGCTTATTATCAAGAAAGACATCTGTTCCTATTGATGTTGCCAAACTATTATTTATTAAATAATTTGCTATATCTCTAATCAATTCTGCAATATAAAACACCTCCTATACTGTTAATGCTGCAATAATCCTATCATTTACCAATTGAATAACTCTATCTTTATTTCTGTTAAAAGGATCTTCTAAAAATTTAGCTTTACCGTCGATATGATGAAGTGATAAGTCCTCATGTTGTTTTATCGCATAAGGTGTATTGTAAGAAATGACTACAGAATCATCTTGATCAGTTACTGTTCCACTTCTTCTTAATGTTGCTGAGTCTATAGGACATTCATTAATTGACTCAGTTAGAATATATTCTGCTCCATCATGGATACCTTGCATACCAACACGCCTAATTAATGCTTCAATTGCATTTCCATTCCATGTCAAATCACTACTCATTATACATTTACCTCTCTAAATTGGATATCACCTTCTAAATCTGTAATATCTGATACTGCCAATACCGTCCAATCCCTACTATACCAAGTTACTATATCGTTAGGTAATACTACTGCTTGTGTGTATATTGTTGCTTCAGATATTACTTCCTTACCCTGTGAATTTCTAACAATTTTTCTTTTACCTTCCCATCTTATATTTATTGTAGATGAAGTAGTAATTGATTCTCCATACTCATTAATGCCAGTAGTTGTTTTTAATGTAGTAGTTTGATTTAAATAATTATCTATCATATAATACTCACCGCACCAGCTAAATAAGTTTTAAGCAATTCTTTTGCATCCTGAGAAAGCAATCCTCTTCCTGCACCATCTTTAAAAGTTTCTGACATACCACCCAAAGAAAAATTACTAACACCTTCCTGTTGTAATTTTCTTCTTTGAGAATTTCCTCTTTCTAGCAAAGTTATTGCTTCTTCACATTGTGCTTCTTTTACATTTTGTGTAACATCTTCTTCACAATTCCAAATAGAATATGTATTTATAAAAGGTTTATATATTGTTAAATTAATAGGTTTATTTATTAGTAAATTAAAATCATTTCTTTTATCTACAACATAACATCTTGGAAAAGCAAGTATTTGACCTTCTACTTTTTTAATTCCTTTATAAAATTGTTTTTCTAAATTCTTACATGCCATAATCAATGCTCTTGCTTTATTATCTGCGCTTGCAGAAGTCCAAATGTCTGAATAGAGTCTATCATTAAAATATAAATCAGCATTTTCTACAGATATATAAGAGTTTGTTCCTATAGTTAAAGTTACTGCCATAAATAATCACCTACTTATAAATAATCCAAGCATCTCCTGCACCAGAAAATGTTAGATTAATACTTGTATTACATTGTATTGGACTACCAACTTGATTAAATTCAGCAGTGTTGTCAATAGCATCCCAAATAGCAGTTGTTCCATTTTTTGGTATTATTGTTATTGCACCAGTAACAACCTTAATTCTTGCTATTTTACCAGGAGTTGCTTTAACTGTTTTTGTTTCTACTCCTGTTGCTGTAATTTTAGTTGCTGTCCAACCTATTACTATTTCTTTTTCCATTATTTCTGTTTGTCTTGATATACTCAAATTATCACCTCTTTATATAAGATAGAGAAGATTTAATCTTCTCTATTATGCATCAGCAGTTATTCTAATTACATTTATTCCGTCAGACATAACCATAGCACTTTTTGCATTAGCAATAGTAATACCTGTTCCTGCTGCTGTTTTTACTGTTAAAGTTTGACCTGTGCCATTAATAACAATGTAAATTTTATTAGTAGAATCTGCCACAATAGCATTAACAGGTGCATTTGCATTAGTAGGCTTTAATATTGACGCTTTTAATTCTGTTGCACTTAATGTCCAATCTGTTGCTCCTGCTTCATAATCATGTGGAGTTGATCTAAATGTTATTTCTGGACTGCCAAGAAATGCTTCAGTTAAAGTTTTATTAGTTAATGTCTGTGCTAATCCAACACAAACAATTCCATCAGTTTCACCAACAATATCAGGAATAACTAATGTAGCTGAAGCATGAGTTTGATCTGTAATACTTAATGTAAGTCCAGTATCAGTATCATCAAGAATAGGACTAGTTAATATTGGAGAAGTCAATGTTTTATTGGTCAAAGTTTGTGCAGTATCAGCCATTACAAATATATCAGCCGCATCAACAATATTAGGTATAGTTACTGTAGGTGTAGCATGAGTTTGATCGGCACTTGTTACAGTTAAACCTGCATCTCCATCATCAATAATTGGACTTGTTAATGTCTTATTTGATAAAGTTTGTTCTGCTGCTAAAGTAACAATAGTATCACTTGCAGTATTTGGTAAAGTCATTAATTTTGTTTTACCAGCATCTTGATATAAACTAGCAATTATTGGAGTAGTAAGAGTTTTATTAGTAAAAGTTTCTTCACCAGTTAAACTAGCTTTTGCCGCTACTGCGGATACTGCTGATGTTGCTGCATTTGAAGCATCTGTTGCTAATTCTGTTGCTGCTGCAATATCTGCATCTACTTCATTAATAGCAACAACAAGATTATTTTTTGCTGTAGTTGTAAGATTTGCTAATGTGCCAATAGAAGTATTTGCTGTATCTGTATTAGTATTCACTTCATTAATAGCACCAACAACACTTGTCTTTTCAGTTGTGTCTAATGTTGCTAAACTGCCAACTTTAACATCAGTTGCTAATTTAGCGTTAGTTACTGCTCCATCTGCTACAGTACCAACAGTTACAGCTTTTGAATTTACACCATCATGATCATGTCCTGAAGTTAAATTAAAAATTGACTGAAATAATCTCTTAATTATAGGATTTCTTATAGAATTAAAATCATATGCCATTATTTATATTCACCTATCCTTTATTTTTATAGTAGTACAAGGAGTTTTATTTATCCCCTTGTACATTAGTTCCTATATTGTTTAATTAGGAAGTTGTTAAGTTAGTTATAGTACCATGCATGAATGCCGGGCCGTGAGCTAAACCGATTTGCGAAAATATGTGTCCACTTTCAGAAGCACCAGTTTTAGAAAGAGGTTCATAGAATAGATTACCTTTTTCTGGTACAGGTTGGAATACAGGTGCAATTACACTCATATCAGCAATTAACAAAGTTCCTGCTGGCATAAATCTATGAGGATCTGCAACACCAATATTTCCAAAGTCAGTTTCAATTTGCTTAATATTTACACCACCAACATTTCTATCTGTGGGAGCATACCCATATATATCAGATAGTTTTTGCTTTTGAATACCACCACAATAGATCACGGGCATTTTGAAATATGCACCATTGGTAAACATTTCTAAAAGAAGAGTATCCATTAGAACTTTACTTAAATCACCAGCAGAAGCATCAACTGTATTTACAGTGCATAAAGCAATCATACCTCTGGTTTTATTTGCTACACCTGCATTTACTGCAATCTGATATACACCATTAATAAAACTATATTCTACATCTCTTGCAATTTTTTCTAATGCTTTAGCAATTTGCCAATCTCTTTCAGAAGTTATATTATTCTCTGCACCAGCGGTATTAATACCAGTTAATCTTCCCTGATTGCTTAATCTAACATAAGAAATAGAAATTGCTTCTTGAAAGATTTGAACCACGTTCTTACTTTGATTTCTTACATATGAAATAGCTGTAGGTGCAGTTAAACTTGCAGTTTCAGTAATAGCTGGTTGTGCTGCTGCTTCATGTGAATATTGACTATCAGTTGCAAATTCAAAATTATCTGTTTGCATACCACCAGTCAAACCACCAATCATTGAAAGAAAAGGTGTATTAACTACATCAGAGGTGAAAAGTTCACCTGTATAATTCGGTAAATTCCATACAGTTCCAGCTGTTACGTTTGACATATTTTATCAATCTCCTTTAATTATAAATTATATTTTTTATTCTTTAACGATATTGCAAGAACATTATTTCCTGCATTTATTGCATCTGCAATTTGCTTATCAATATCTGGATTAAGATTCCCACCTCCAGGAGGATTTGTTCCTGAACCTATGGGAGTAGTTTCACCAAATAAATAAGCATCTGAAGTTTGCAATGCTTTTAATTGATCATCTAATCCAATTAAGTTATCACCATCAACAATAATTTTTGATTCATCAAGCAATGCTTTGATTGCTTTGGTATTCTTACCTTTTGCTTTCATAAGTTCTGCTTCGAGTTTAAAGTCAAAAGTTTGCTTTGCAATTTTAGCTTCATATTGCTTAGTTGCTTCTTCGTTCTTTAATTTTAACTCTTCAAACTGTTTAGTTAACTCTTCATTTCCTGTTGCCTTAGTCTTTAATTCTGATAGTTGCTTATCTCTTTCTTCTAACTGTTTCTTATATTCCTTTTTCGATTCGTTAATTTCATTGAATTTATCAATAGGAATATAATTTCCATCATTTACAATAAGTTTCTTATCACCAATTTTTTCTGATACTTGCTTAAATAAATCTTCACCTAATAATTCTTTTAACATTATTTTTAAACCCTCCTATAATTTTCCTACTAACCTTTTTAAAGTGGTCGGCTCCACCTGTGGTCTTTTGTTATAACCTACAAAATACTAAAAAAGGCAATTTTATAATAATCAGAATTCTCACTTTTCATAAATTCAATAAATTGATATAATGTATTTCTACTTCTACCATAATTTGTATGAAATTTATTATGACAATCCCAACATAATGTAATTCCATTATCAATATCTAATCTTTTTTCTTTGCACCAATGATATCCATCTAAATGATGAGCTGCTAATTTTATTCGTTTTCCATTTCCATTTTTATCACCACAACATTGACAAGTGTAATTATCTCTTTTAAAAACTTGCTTACGCCATTGTTTATACTCATCATAATTTCTTGACTGTTTTCGTTCTTCATCAGTTATATTTGGATTCCACATTGCATTTTTATTACCAAGTTTACTTTGTCTAATTTTTTCTCTAACATCAGCACGTTTTGCATAATTATTATTACCTGTTTTGTCAATTAGTTGTAATATAAAATTTCCTTGTTTTATTTTTTCTTTTATTGCTTCATGTGCTTTTTCAGTGCATTTATGACCTTGAATATTATATAATTTAAGTTTTTTATCAATTAAAGAATCACTACAACCAAGTAATTCTGCACATTCACGAGAAGAAAGTTTCTTATCAACATAATTATCAATAATCCATTGTTTTGTTATTTCAATAGGTTTGTTCTTTTTATGTCTTTCAGAGTGCCTTGCTTGTATATGATATTCTTTTAATTTTTTTTGAATAAACGCTGGACTACAATTAAAAAATTTAGCACATTTATAAGTGCTAAATTCTTGGTTAATATAATATTCAATTAATAATTCTTTACTAACTAATTATACCACCTCTTTATTAATTATCCAATTCTGGTAAATAAGCTCCATATGCGTGAAGGCAATTTACATGAAAAAGTCCTTTACTTTTGGCATAATCTAAAGTTTTATACCCTTCAGTTTTACCAGTAAGTGACAGTATTTCACCCTCCCAAGGTTTACATAATTCACATGGATTAGAATGTTTAGAAATTTTTATCAAATCATATTTATTTTCAACAAATCTATTTGCTGTAGCATTTAAATGTGTCTCCATAACACCTGTTCTGATTACTATTTTTGTATAAGTTTTCATGTTCCATTGTCTACCTGCTGAATCTCGAAAACCAGTTATTCCATTTTTTAATAGATCGTTTAAATAGTTTCTTGATCCTTGTTGCCATGATTTATTACCTATTGAAACTTGCTTTATATGTTCTAAAGCTAGATTTCTATATATATCTTCTACCCTTCTGCCAACAGTAAAGAATTGTTGCTCTAAACGATTATATATAGAATCTGAAGCAATTTGAACGGCTATTGAGTGTAGCTCACCTAAATCAACAAGTTTTCCACCAGCTTTTTTAATCTGTTTATCAGCAAATTGAACACCAGAGAAGTAAATTTTTGGCATTACCTCAGATAACCATTTCTTTGTTTCACCTCTTAAATCATTGATGATATTCAAAGAATCTGACTTTGCCTTGTTAATACCTTTCAAAAATATATTTGTTGATATAGCAATAGTAAATGCTTTAATAATAAATTCTTCAACTGTATCAAAAAGACTTGTTAATCTATCTCCTTCATCCTCTGATTCTCTGATTAATTCTTCATCTATTGCCATTATACAACACTTCCAGGTAATGTTATTTTAGGAGGTTCCACTGAAGAAGTTTGTTTTTCTGCATTTATTTTATCAATTTCTTTTTGTAATCTTTCACCTTCTAAATTACTAACATTTCTAACTGAAGATTCTAAAGATGATATTCCACCACCATATTTTTGTACCTCCAAATTTGTTTTCTCAGCATCATCCTCCACGAGCCCATCTCTCCACTCAATAAAAATAGAATTTATTTCTGTGGCACCTATTTTACCTTGTACCAGTTCTAACTTTGAAGCTAACTTTAATATTTTTTTGATAGCAGGATCAAGTACAAGTCTAATTCTATTTACTTTTATAAGAGATGGTAAAAATAACCTTTTTAATGCACTTCCAGATTCAACCAACCCTTCTCTATTGTCTCCGAAAGCAGCAGGTGAAGATTCACTAATATAAAACAATTGTTGTAACAATATTTCAATCTCTTTAAAAGCAGACTGAAGCTCCCCATCCCATGTAATGTATCCTGGAATTTCATCTTTGGAAGTAATAGGGAAATAACTCCCTCCACCTCTAAAACTAGATTGTCCATTTGAATCTGTTTCGATTGCTATATCAGGCCCATACATATGTGGTGATGTATGTTTATCTAAAATTCTACTTATTTGGGAAAATCTAACTTCAATCTCCTGTATAATTGAATCAATATCTTTGTAATCATCATTTCCTGTAACGTCCTCAGAAGTCATTAAATTTGGAATATGAACAATTAAAAATTCATCTAAACCTGTTTCAACAGTAAATGATTCTATTAATTGAGATATTTTATCTTTCTGTAATTCATATGTATTAGTTTGAATTTTTCCTTTATAATGAATTTCTGTACGCAAATAATCAATTTTATTTGAAGTATATTTCCATGCCAATACATGATTAAGAATATTATTACAATTAAACATATCAACAACGGGATACCAGATTGTTGGTGATATCGCTTCAAGTACAGATTTATTATCATATCTAAGTTTTAATAATCCATCACCATATCTTGAACAATCTATTACTGATTTGTAAGCATGATTAAAGAAGTTATTATCTTCGATTATTCTGTCAATATTTATTTGTTCAGGAGTGCCTATATCTCCAACGATAACCCTCGGAACCTCACCTAAAAGTAAGTCAGCAAAAAGTTTAGTTAATCTTCTATGCCAGTTTAAAATTATTTCCATTGTTGCTTGATTATCTTCACGTAATAATTTAATCCAGTTTGTATAAACTTGATCGTGTTTTCCTTCGTAAAGTAATCTATTAGTGTTGTAAGTCTCTAATCTTTGTCTTGTATCTGAGTCTTCAGGCGGCCATGATTGACCTATTTGTAAAAAGTTTAAGTCACTAAGTATATATTTCACCCCACTTTCTGCCCTGGTAATAATCCATTATTTTTACATAATAAATATAATCCTGTGGCTAATTCATCTACAAATGTTTCTTCATCTGCACCATAAGAAACATTTCTATAATTAATAATTCCATGCACTATTTCATGCCATAAAGTTTGTTCTTGACTTTGATTTGATATACCATCTTCAATTGATATTTTTATTTTATTATTTAAATAATTGATTTCACCTAAACATTTTTTATTATTGTTAATAATAGCATCTTTTGTATATTCTATTTCATAATCATAACAACCAATTTTAATTTCTTTTAACATTTTTCCTCCTATTAATCAAAGTCCATAATTGGACTAATATTTATGTATACTTTTTACCCTTGATTTTATTGAGGTATACATAGGTATACTTGTATACAAAAAGTATACTTACCACCCTTTAGGTTTTTTAACTAAACTTAAATGTCTTCGCTTGTTTAAATCTTCAACTGCATAACGTAAAGCATCAATACCATGATTAAATTTATCGACAGGAGTATTAATATAGATTCCGTTAATGTCTTTTTTCCAAGTATAGTTTTGAAATTCTTCAATAATATAATTACAATTTGGATTAACTATTATTTTAAATTGTTGAAGAAATTGTATTCCATTAAGAATAGAATTAGAGCCTTTTCTTGCTGGTACAATTCTATGTATACCATACCTTTTAATTTCTTCTATACTTTTTTGTTCTGCTGAATCTGCTATTATTTTTTCTTTTGAATAACCTAGATTTATTATTTTTTTTGCTATCTCATTATTAAGTAATCCTTTTTCTTGAAATTCATTAAATATATAAAGTTTCCTGTTAGGTTCATCTACTAAAGCACAAATAAAAGCTGTAGGATCGTTTATGTAACCAAAATCCAATCCGAATACAGCTTTAAGATTTTTATTTTCTTTTAGTAGTTGAACATAATCAAATTCTTCAATCTGCCAGTTATTAAATATTGTTTTATCTAATGTGGCAAATTCTCCCAATACGTATATTTTATAATAAGCATAATTTGTTTTTTCTAATTCTTTAAAACTTTCTATATCTTCAGGTTTAAGAAACTTATTATCTTTATACGTTGTATGTAATAATGTTGTAGTTTTTGGGTCTAATTCTCTTACATGCCAATAATCGTATACCCAATTAGACTTACTTACAGGATTATACATTAAATGAATTTGTTTGTATGGATTTCTTGAACGTAATCTCAAATTTAATTGTAAAAAATCTTCTAGTATTAGTTCACTTGCTTCTTCAATGATAATATCATCAATATTTGCAATTGATTTTATTTTTTCATTATCATCCAAACCTTTGAAAATAAATTCAGAACCATTTTGAAATTTAATTGTAAGATAACTGTCTCTGAATTCAACTTGATTATAAAGTCCCCAATCTGATATTACAGATTTGAATAATGCATATATTGAATCTCGAAGTGTGTTGGCTATTTTACGAATAACTAAACATTTACGATCTGGAAATTTTAGATATTTAAAAATTAATTTTTGTACTACAAAATGGGATTTGCTCAACCAGAGCCAGCACCACCATAGAAAACATTGAAACGAGTATTGTATTGTTGAAGGTGTGGATAGTATGTATCGTTGAAAACACGTTTAGTTATTTTTATTTTTTGTTGTGATTGACTCATGGCATCACCTCTTCCCTTTGATTTTGATTTGGTATTATAAGTAGAAATAGATAATAGAAATAGAAAAGTACCCTGGTGTTTTGAGTGAAAAAATTAAAATTTGATATATCGGGCAAAATTTTTTTCAAAATTGGGGGTGGGGTCTAAAATTTTTTACAATTATTTTCTAATTTTGAAAATTTTATTTTTATTTTCCCAATTCAAACAAATCATTCTCATACCATTTACCAATATAATTTAATCTATTTGCTATACAAGTAGGACATAGCAATCCTGCATCATTATGATAAGTAGGATTAATCAAACTCCATAATTCATTAGGAATAATCATATCAGGGAATTCATTATACTTAATCCTACAATCATAACAACAACCTAATGGTCTTTCTTCATCTTTATATTTCCATTTATACCTGTAGTTTACCATGATTATCTCCTATACAAATACTATATTAATTATGCTAGAATAATATAAATACTATTTAAACATACCTATTTAGTACCTTATGTTCCGTATAATCCAGCATAATTAATATCAAAACTTTGTACCCATGATTATACCTATGTTTTTTGAATGTTTAATAATAAATCTAGTTTACATAATATTTATTATCGGAACTTCATATGCCTTTAGATGTTTATCAATTTCGCTACGATTATATCTATCATCATAACTTATTATTAAAATGTTCCTTGCTACATATCATAAGGGTACGGTTGTGAAAGTGTGTTGTATTGTATTAATATTTAACTTCATCATCATCATCAATAATATCAACAATAATTTCTTTATTCGTTTGTACTATCTCTTGCTTATCTACCCAATTATAATTATTCTTCAAAGCAAATATACCACCAGTAGCTTTAGACCTATTATATAAGCGTTCCTCATAATGCATCTCAATATATCTCTTGGCTTCTTTTATCGTGTTCATTAATTTCCTTTTAGTTCCATCATCAACACTTTTCAACCAATCAATATCATCATATTTCTCATAATTAATCAATGTAGTTCTACTACACTTCAACCACCAACACAATCCAGTAATCGTAATCTCCATCTCATTTTCTTTCGCCCATTCAAAATATTCTTTAATATATTTATCTAATTCTTCAGAATTTTTAAATTTCAACGGATAACCTTTTGGTTTATATTTAGATGATTTCTTATTATCCTTATCCTTATCCTTACTTTTATTTACATCACTTACATCATTCATGTCATTCATACCACTTACATCAATACCTTCACTTTTTGCCACTTCAATATCACCTCTTCATCTTCATTATTATTCCATTTATATTTACTTGATTCACTTACTCCATTCTCACGCATATAATCTCTATAATAAAAATATAAACCTATCTGTTGTTCACTACTCATATGTTCAAATAAGTAATCAACAAAACCTTTCCAACTCAATTCCAATCTTTTTCACCTCTACCAATTTACCCAACCAATTTATAAACTAAACACACAATATTACTAACAAATAATACCAAACCAATAACTAAACTTCTAAACAAAATCTTATTAGTTATTTTATATACTTCCTTTTCCTCTGGTATCTCTTTTCCTTCTTCTTCACATTGCTTATAAAATTTTTCTATACTTCTAACCTTAATATCTTTATCAATTCCTATATGAATTAACCCAATGCTAATTATTATTCCAATAATTAAAAAAATATAAATCAATTATATCTCCTCCACTTTAGAATATTTTAGGGAAGGAAAATATATTTCACTTTTCCAACCCTAATTTAGACTGCGTAAAATTTAGCACTCCTATATTAACCTAAACATTTACTACACTTACACTTACAACTACACTCTTCACATTCATCATTATCAATATCTTGAATAACTTCATCATATTGAACAAGATATTTCATCAATAATTTATGGAATTCTAAAGAATACCAACCACCACTATCTTCAATAAAATTTGCTTGTGCTCTCATTAACTCTTTAATAACTAACAATTCAGTATCACCTGTATGTATCATATTATTAATCTCCTCCTCTAACTACTTCATATAATTTCTACAACTATGACAACCTTCACACCAATCTTCACTATTCTCAATATCATTGATAACTTCTTTAATTAAATCTTGGATATCACCAACAAAAATACCTTCCTCAAGTAAATTAATCTGTGTTTTCATTAACTCTTTATATACTACCAATAAATCATCTAATGACATAATATCTTCTCCTTTATATTCTCTTATTTACCATACCTTTTTTTATTCATTTCATTCCTCACAAACTTATATGCACCTAAAAACCTATGTAATTCTTCATCATTCTTATACTGTTCCTTCAACTCACTAATATCATATCTAATTTGCATATAATATTCACCTTTTTTTCTATCACTTTCTAATAACTCACAATCATCAAAATCAACACCATGACATAACAAATAAGCCATTAGATTAGGACTAAATGTTCCTTGCATATTAAATCCTCCTACATACTTGCACGATTAATAAATTCAAATATATCCATAATTTTATTTTTAGATTCTTTTACTTTTACTTCTATTTCATAACATTTGGGAATACTAGTTATTTTATTTTCCAATTTTTTTATTTTCTTTGTTTTAGCTGCTTTGTCTCCACCTAATTTTTTATTGTTAACTTTATCAATTTGTTTTAATAATTGCTTAATATCTCTATCAATATTAATTGTGTTACCAATATTATCCATACTTTCTATTAGCAATTTATGTCTTAATTTTTCCATACCATTGACAGCATATCTATACTTCTTGACTCTTGTTTCTGCACTCATAGTAGAAACATGATCAATAAATCTACTGTATAATGATAAATATTCTTCATATGTATCACAATTAGCAAATGACTTTTGTACCATTCTTTCACTAAAAGAAATCTTATTTGCTTCTAATATTCTTTCTTCCTGTTCTTTATCACTTATAGCAATCTCAGTCATATCTTTTAAATCAGAATTAAGTTCTTTAATTTCTTCTTTTTGTTGTTTCATTATCTTTTCTGCTTCAATAAAATAACGTCTTGCTTTTTTACCTTTTTCATTGCGTTCAAGCATAGCCATTTCTTTTGCTATATCTAGTTTAATTATGTATTCAATTCTATTTGTTGCTCCTATTTCTCGCTCCATTTTTTTATGGAATGAGAAATAATCCTCATTTTCAATAGCATCGCTTTCATTAATCCTTTTTTTAATCCATGTAGAAAAATCTTGCTTGCTTTCTAACCATTCATATAATTCTCTACCATTAACTACCTTTTCACCAATGCTAGTCTCATAAACTGGGATTAATTCTTCAATACCTTTAATAGATACTTTTGTTAAATCTTTACTCATAAAATTCACCTTATCCTTTTCAATTAATTTAATATTTTTTATTTTGAGCATTAATAAGGACTTAGGAAACTAAGTCCTTTTGCTCCTCTTTGATAAAGGTGTTAATTCTCACCTAACCGTCAAATTTGACGTTAACAATATTAAATTATGAAAGTTAGTGCATCATCTCACAGCACTAAAATATTAATTATCTCTGTCTTGGGAATGAAAATTGGTCATGTCTAACCTGCCAGTACCTTTGATTTAACTTTATTACTACTAAAAACACCTAATGCTATTGCATCTGCAATATCTTCACTAACTTCAATTCCATATTTATCCTTAACAAATATTTGAGTATTCAATTTTTGCTCTATTCTCTTCCTGCCTTTTATTTTTGAATAACTTCTCCAAGTAGAAGGTGAAACAATTTCAAAACCAATATTTAAATCAAACAATAAATTCATTAAAACACCTTGCATCTGACTTAATTCTTGGTAAGTTTTATATGACTTTTGAAACTGACAGTCCTCAAAAACAATAAAATCAGGTTTATGTTCATCAATTTTTAATTTAATCAATGAAATCATTTGTTTCATACGTTCAATAATATTTTTTTCTTTTTTATCTACTTCTAATTTTCCGTATGTTACTAATTCTTTATTATCAAACAAAGAATAACCTGTTATTTTTGTTGCTTGATCAAAATTTAAAATTTTAATATTGACATTCCTCCAATTATGTGATATAGTTAAGATGGAATATTTATTGCTATTTGCAAAAAACATAAAAATAAAACCAGAGTAAAATATCTCTAGTTAAACTATCGTTTGTATCGGCAGTTAAATTTTCCCTAGTTCTGCTTTTAACAGTTCTAAAACTTAATAAAATCAAGAGGTTCTTAAATCTTATTATTTTTAATAAAATCTAACATTTCTTGTGCTTCTCCATCCCAATTTAAATTTTTACTCGCTCTTTTTTCTGCTTCTTCTTGATTTAGAATATCATCTAAATATGATTCACCAAATTCTATCATTTTTTTCTTTAATTTTTGGCACATTTCACAATCTTCTTTAAATTCCTCTGGAAAAATAATATCTATAAAACTAGTAAAAAGTATATTTTTATCATCATGCATATGTTTTTCAAAATAACTATCACCAAATTCTGATTGAAATTCATCACTACTAGAACAACTACCATAAGAACCATTAACCCAACCTATTTTACCTTGATATTCAACTTTTGCCCACCAATCACCTTGATAACTGCCAAATTCGTCAAATTCATAAATTTTTGCACCTGCTAATTCTAAACATTTTTCATATTCATAACTCATATTATTTTCCTCCTCCCTGCTCTTAAACTATTATATATACCAAATACCGTCCACCTCGGACAGTATCATTAATAACCTAATACTTAGGATTCCTCGTGGGTAAGTAACCAACGGTAAAATTTCCTTCGGCTAAGGTTGTCCTTGCATGGTGCTATCTTAATATAAAAAAAGAAATAGAAATAGAAAGTGAACGTGAAAATCAGAACGAAATAATTTCGCACTGAAAAATCAATTTAAACGCCAAATAAGCCCCTTAAATTTTCAACACTTAAACTTATACCTAATCAAAATTAACTCTTGAAATAAGCCTAAAATTTAGCCATTCACATACTTTAATAATCACCTCCAAACTCAATAATATCAACACTTTGTAAGCATTTTTATAGATTATTAAATTTTCTATTATTTTACTCTATTCTACCCTCTTTTATATCCTTGATTCGTTGATGAATTTCTTCCGAAGTTAATATCTTATTTTTGGGAATATTTCTTAATGAATTTAAATCATATACATTATTATCTCTATACTTACTTAATCTAATAATTTCATCATTTAATTCTAATAACTTTTCATTGTTTTTCTCTATTATTATTTTATTTTGTTGTATCAAATCAAACATATTTAATAACATTTTTTGGTACATATTATAATCCTCCTATTTAAAATTATATATTTTATAATAAGTTTGACACAAGAGAAAAAATTTTCTTGCCTTATTTACTTTAATTTTATTATAAATAAGGCAAAAGGAGATATATTATGGAAAATAATTTAATAATTTTTTGAAAGGTGCAACTACTAATCATATAGACTTTGGTTCGGGATTAACGTGTACACTTTCCCACCACACCTTTCCTATACCATATACAAAGAGAAAAAACATAGCAAATACAATGCTTCAAAGGTTATAAAAATCATCGTAAATTAAAAAACATGCCTATTTTTTCAGTTAATCTTAAATACTTGTAAAAACATTTCTTTATTTAATCTATATAATGTATTTAATAAATCAATTTTACAAGAACAATTATCAAATTCTTTACTATTGATTATTTTAGACATAGTTTCCAATTTAATCTTGTATCTTTTAACTATTAATATATGTTCATTTACTGTATCTTCCAATGCTCTATATTTTTCTTTTTTCTCTTGTTTAGTGTATTCTCTATCTCTATCTTCTTTATTATATTTTGTATGAATAATTTTTATATCATTAGACATATCATTAATTGCTTTAATAATACCTTCAAATTGCTTTTTCTTAATATCTCTATAATCTATATCTTTTAATAATTTGCTAAAATCAATATTATCTTTATCTTTAGCATCAGGTAATTTACCTAAAATATTATCAAGATAATCCATAGATGTATCATAATATTTTGTTTTTATTTTATTACTTTGACTAACACATCTAAAAAAATTTGGTTTTATTTTACTTAATAAAACACTATCATTCAAATATTTAATTTGTTCAATAATATCAATATCATATAATCTTTTTGCTTGATCAATAGCAATTTCTGATAATACTGTACAAACATCAATTCTTTCTAATAATTTATTTAATTTTTCAGTTTTATTAATACCTTTATTAATTAAATCCCAATATGTGGACATATATAATTGACCTAGATTCACGACAGTTCCAATGTTCATCTGAGATTTTGCAAGAATATTATCTATTTTAGCAGAATCTTCATTACAAACATTATATTCATTTGTTTCTTTTATAGGAATTTTATTAACACATACACGATACTTGCCATAACATTCCTTAGCTATTTCCAATAACTTACAATTATGGAATAATACTACAGAATCACTATCAAAATCTTGGCCCGACAAAATTCGACAAATTGGAAAGTTTATAGAATTAACATAAATAATATTTTTAGATAAAATAAAATAATCATCTATAAACTTATTATCCTTATTTTTACAAATTAAAACATTAGATTGTGCTGTGTGTGGATTTCTAAAAGCAACATATTCTGCATCAAAATCATGCAATTTAGTATATACTTCATTATCCTTTAATATCATTTCACTTTCCCATGCTTCATAATCTAATACACCTTTTTTATCAACTGGTAATTTACTAATAGCATGATAAAGCATTTCTTTACCATTGCCCAAAATTGTGCAATAGTCACCATTCAGCCTAATTTTACCTTTTTTAATATGTTTAACATAATTGTGAATATCTAATGATCTTTTATCTTTAAATAATTCAGTATTTACTAAATTTTTATTTGTTTCATATAAATCAGCTAACATATCATTAGAATTAACTCTATTAGCATTTTTTCTTAAAAACTCTATATATACTTCATCATTATTTTTTAATTCCATTATATACTCATATTCAAAAAAACTTAAATCTAACATATCAGAATAAGAAATAGGCATACTATTAAGATGTTGGTAGGAAGTTTGCTGTAGTATATTACCTTCATAATCTTTACCACGTTTGCTTTCTTTATCACTTTTAACAATAGCAAATAAACAACCTTCTTTTTCAACACAATATTTCCAATGTTTCCACATATTATGTTTACTACCTTTAATTTTATTAAATTTTAATGCTTTTAATGAATTTGGAGTTATGACACAAAAAACATCTTTTGCTAACATAGGTTCTTTAAACATATTAGTTAATTTCCATGTATCAAAATCAATATTATTATCTTTAGCATAATCTTTTAAAAATTTTTGAATGTCACATCTAAATAAGCATGATTTAAACATATGTTGCCTAGTAAGAACCATACTTTTGTCACTTCTGCCAATATTATCAAAATATTCAGTTTGCAATAATCCTTGACCATCAAAAATATCATTCTCCATCATATACCCATCAACTGGTTCACTAACTAATTTATCATCATCATTCTTTTTAACTACATTACAATTTATTGGAAATATACTTTTAACATCACTTATTATTAATATATTTTTTGTTTCAATTTTAATTAAATCTTCTGCACTAGAACTAACTAAACTTTCATATGCAAGCAAACTAGGAAAATCAATATCTTTATTTTTTTGTTTTGAAAAATTAATTCCCAATCTACTCCATTTAATCATATCATTTCTTAATTTTTCATTGATAAATAATACCTGAGAAGTTCTGCTTTTTGCACTTGACCTTTTGTATAAAACATAATTAATTTCTTTTCCATTTATATTTAATTTAAAACCTTCAGTATATAATATACTTCTTAATCCTTTTTTCATTGTTGCATTTTTTAAATCAATTTTATCATCTATATTTATTTCTTCCCAATCTGTTTTACCTCTTATTTCTTCTATTTTTTCTCTATAATTATTTTTTGTTAATTCATTAAAATAAGCAACAATATTATTAGAATTATATTTTTTCTCTATTAAATATCTTTTTTGCTCCTTATATTCTTTATCTTTATAACCTGCTTCTGATAACAAAGAGTTAATTTCCTTAAACAAATTAATATCAATATTAGTTGTTATTTTATTTATTTTTTTATTTAAATCACCAATAATTTCTTTTTCAGATTTAACTTTTTGTTTAAATTTTATATTAATAATATCATTACTCATTATTTTATTGTATTTTTTGCTGGAAATAGTCTTTAAACCAATTTCTTTTAATTTATCTAACTCTAATGAATTAGGTATCATACCAACATTTGAAAATTTTAATTCCTTATTTCTATGTAAATGCTCATAAATATTTGATGCTTGCAAACTTGGAATATATACGTTATTATTTTCTTTTTTCATAATAAAATTCCTCCCATTTTTTTATTTTATATTTTTATTAATTTTTACGATATTTTTTTACAATTCTATTTTCATCTATACAATTTTGACACCAATCTTCTATATCAGTATCTTCAGTATAATATTCCTTACATATAATACATTCCTTTACTTCCACTTTTTCTTCTTCACCCCAAATATCTAATTCATCATTATTTTGTTTTTTTAAATATTCTTGAGTAATCTTTAAACTTTCTGGCATTATATCATCAGGATTCATTTGATCGTCTTCATATTGATTAGAACCATATAAATCATTTACAGAATCATAAATATCTTTATCTTCTTTTTCAATCCTTTTATTTTTATCTTTTTTGTTTTCTTTATATTGCAATGCTTCTAATTTTGCTTCTAATTCTCTAATCTTATCATCTTTTTCAGTTAATTCTTTATTATTATTTTTCAAATGATTAATTTCTTGTTTAGTTTTACGTTTTTCATTTGATTTAGTTTTATCAGTTAATATATAACCTTGAGCACTTGCCATATCTTTAACTTTTTTATCAAATAACTTATCATCATCATTATACAAACCAATAAACGTACTACAATATTTATACTTAGGAGTCAAATAATCATTGTTATATCTAATTAAATGTAATTCCTTTTGTAAAATATCATTATATCTTTTAATTGTCTTAGGATTAGAAACTAACCTTTTAATAACACTCTGTGGCAAATAACCAAAATTATCATTATTACTAATAACTCTTTGGGTAGCTAAGAAATATCTAATAAAATCAA
>Ga0209319_1000442_pt1 | contig 54262 bp, 62 predicted proteins | sample RifGroE2_FD_184000 | JGI IMG/M metagenome (GOLD analysis project Ga0209319, IMG submission 184000) | Groundwater microbial communities from Rifle, Colorado - Groundwater E2 (SPAdes) (version 2) | ecosystem: Environmental > Aquatic > Deep subsurface > Groundwater | place: Rifle, Colorado, United...
AAGGGAACGGGATTTTAAGTCCCGCGTGGCTACCATTTCACCACCCCGGCGTACACGTATATTTTAACTCAAAAATCCCCGGCTGACCCGAGGATTTAATGGAGCTGGTGACCGTAATTGGCTCGAACCACTTTAGCCTGGGCGACTATATCACACCAGATCTTTTCTTTCAGCTCCAATCTCTTAAAGAACATATGGGCATTGATTCATTTGCCAATTATCAGTAACCCCATCCTCAGTATTTTACTTCTTTTTCCCCTGTCTACACAAGGTTGTTTCTATTACTTTCTGTTGTTGCGCTGGTCTCGAGTTAGATGTATTGTATAATACCTGTAACCTACATTAAAGATTATTCTTTATTGTAGGAGTATTTTTCCTTTTTAAGGAGCCTGCCTTTTCGAATAACTATGAAAGATAAAAGCTCGAAGAAGCCACAATCTAAAATGACAGTCTTTGGGACCGCACCTGTAAGCTCGCGCGGTCAAATTGTCATACCTGCTAAATTGCGTAAAGCACAAAACATTAATTCTGGTGATACCTTAATCTTTACCGGTAATCCTGATTCCGGCTACTTCCATGTGTTGAATGCCAACTCTTTCAAAGGTTTTACTGATGATTTAAACAATCTCGTCTTCAACAATAAGCAGAAATCTGATCCTGCCAAAAAAGAGAAAAAAGACAAATAGTTTTATCGAAACAAAAATCGAAAAACTAAGTCCACGATAATCATCGCAATTGAAGCTGTAACGCTAACTTTCACCGCTAAAGTACTCACTTTTATTTTCAAGTCAGTAACATCTGTTTGTAATTGGTGTAAGTGGTTTTCTTTTATCTCCCTTAATTCTTTATTTACAAAACCAAATCCGCCATCTACTCGTTCTTCGAGTTTGGCAACACGTTCGAGCATATTGATAGTATTGACTGGTTTATCACTCATAGGACATTAGTTCTCAATATATTCACCTGTTGTTAACCATTTTCTAACTGTGTTGACGACGACTGACCAGAAGGCAACAACAATCGGAGTCCATTGACCGAAGTCGATATTGGGAATTTGTTCTGTCAAATATGTTAGAGCTGCTCCGAGTAGTGCAATTCCTAAACCCGTACCAAGTTTCTTCAAGTCGTCAATTGTCAGCTGATATTTTGGGCTGGTAACTATCATAATTTTTCACCTCCTTTTGGTAATTTATTACTGAAATACTGAACCACGAGAGAAAAAATCAATTGAGGAGTCGGAATAAGAGTACCTTTTTGACAAGCCTCAAATTGACCTTTGTATTGCTGTGCATCGTTGAGGGCTCTGCCCTTGGCTTTATTAGCCTCATCTAGCGCGCCCTCCAATACCCCTATACGAGCCTGAGCCAAGGGGAGTGCATCTGAGCCGTTTTTGAGCTGCTTATTTAATGCGTCAATCAGGGCTTTGTAGTACTTTTCCTTCTCTAGCAAATCCTTTTCGAGTCTGCCAACTTGTTCTACGCGGTTGCTAATCTCCTGGTTGGCTTTGTCGAGCTCGGCAGACTTATCGTTTAGCTTGTTAGATAGGTCAGTTTCACGACTTTTATACCCTCCGACAACACTCTTAATTCTGTCGCTGGGGGTAGTATTGGGGTCGTCTGAGATCTCTAAAATCTTCAGTGTCTCGGCCCATTTTGTGGCAGAAGAAACGACTTGCTCGTATTTAGTGCGCCATTCTGGAGTGTTTGGGACCAAACAACCTTCTGGGGTAGAAGTCACCCCTTTTTCCTTTTTATATTTTCTTAACTCGTCAAAAAATTCTTGTGGATTAATTGCTCCAAAGTAGCCATTGCTATAGTTATCACTTGTGAATTTACCGTTTGAAAGTTGCCCTCGCTTCACTGTCAGGTGCAGGTGACTTCCGGTACTATTGCCTGTATTGTCACTAATAGCCATCGCATCGCCTTCGTTCTTATTCTCAAAACTCTCAATAGACTTACAGTGCGCATAAGTTAATTTGTAAGTGTTATATAGCTGGATGATTACTTCAAAGTACAGACCAAAGCCATCATTCCCTTCGTTGCCTTGAGCATAAAATTTGGATGGCCAAGAAGACAAAATGTTTCTAAAACCCTGGGGTGTGTCTGGAAACTTCGTCTTTAAATCCCAACCGTTATGTCCTTTCAGTCCAAACCTAGCATAATCTGCAGGGTTCTCTCCAAAGCCTTGGTTTAATTCAAATGGTTCGATTGGTCTTGTTATGTCTGACATAGCTGTTTATCTATAAATAAGACTCTTGATACTTTGATTGTCTCCGGAACTAGCCCCTGGCTTCAATGGAATAAGTGGTGATTTCTGTATATTGCCGTCAGTTTCTTGGGGAATGCCACCAGGCAGAGTTGTTTTTAGTAAGCGTTGCAAATCGCTTGCATTAAAAGTGATGCTGCTTTGGAATAAGGCTGCTTCTTTTGGATCGTCTTTCATCAGTAGTGGCACAACCTGAGGTATCAGTTTCTCAGCCTCTGCATTCCAATTTAGAGCCATTTGTTGTGCTTCTTGGAGGTTGCCTTCTTCTACCAGTTTTTTCATTTGTAAACGAGTTGTGTTGTACCCAACTTCAGCGTCGTATTTAATGTCCCAGGCAATGCGTTGCTTCTCACCACCGTGTGTTCTGTAAAAACGATCCATTGTTAGTCCAAGAACATCTGCAGGGCTCAACAGCTCGCGTGCTAGGCTCCCTGTAAGCCCGTAAACGGCGTGTGTGAGCTTCATAGGGCTTACACCGAGTGCTCGACCGATTGTGATGGCTAGATCGGGCGTTCTACTGTCATATTGCTCAGATGGTGCTACTTTCTCTAACCTTCTAGGAACAACGGGAAAACCCGTAAAGAAGTTAGTATTAGTTGCGATTTCAACTGGCGTGCGTACTATCGGAGGCAGAGCACCCGAGAAGAAGGCTTGGGCGGAGAGTTCACCATCTCTGGTGAACGGAACAGGAGCCAATTGACTCATCCACTCCAGACCAAGTTTAAAGAGGTTTTGTGGTTCCTGTTTACGGACGTATTCGAAGGCATACATCAGGGGGTTGAAAAAGATCGCTCCGACATCGCCTTTAGGAATCTGAACCACTTTTGGTACTCGATTGCCTTCGTCGTCTTTATCTTCGCCAACAATAACAATGAAGTAGGTGTCCTTTGCCCATTGTGGAATGTCATCCCACAATTCCTCATGGTTCATTACGTTGTAGAAATACGTGGCAATGCCAGGGAGAACAGTTAAGGCTATAGCCCTCGCAGTCGTCCGGATCGGATTATCTTTCATAACACGAGCTACGTTCAGCAGTCCTTGCCATCGAGCGTTAACAAACGGCACCCACATATTTATCAGCCGTGCTTCAACACCTGCTTTGGCAAAGTCGACTGTGACATTTCGGGCTTCAAATGCTGCTTCGAGGGGAGTAGCTCCTTTACTAAGCGCCTTCTTATAAATTCCCAACCTTGGAGCAAGTTCGATAGCTTCGGAAAAGTTTCCTATCAACTCAAAGGGATTGAGAACTGCCTTTGTCCTTTCCATCCATCTGGGTCTGAATAATTGTTCAGAGGCAACTGCTAATCCTTTGGTTGACTCGATGTAGCTACCATAGCCACCTTGGTTTCTCATAAATTCGTCGTAGGCTTTTGACTCCCATTTAAACGCCGAGCGGAAACCATCTTTGAATCCTGACAGCCACACTGCAGGGTTAAAGCCATATTTGGAAACCATCGAGGCGGTTTGGTAATCACGGACTGCATTGGAGAGGGTGAAGGGGAAATAGAGAGTGGTTGTACCAGCTTTGAATGCTTTTGAAGACATCATGACTAACTTACCCATCAAGCCTGTCTCTGCTGGACTCATGGCGTGCATAGCTTCAGACAATTCTTTTGGCACAGCCCAGCGCGTCACCTTACCACCGATAAATACACTAATTGACTCCCAATCCTGTGGGACATTTTCTTTATTGGGAAGAAACCTGATCAATCCTTTGGTCGCATCGGGGTGAGTCTTGCGTAGCTCCACGAGTTTCAGGGCTACTTTATTTCGCTCAACTAGGCTGACTGCTTTCGTGAGATTATCTATTACCGAGATAAATGGATCCCGAATGACTTTATCCGTTCCTTCAAGGGCACTCACAACCCCTTGTTTACTCACTGAGAATGTTTCAGAGCCTACTGCCATCTTGTCTGCTTCTTCGAGCGTGGGTATGTATTCCAAGACATGGAATGGTAGCCAATTTTTGTTTTTCTCTACAACAGCGTTGAAGGCTTTATTACTTAAGATACCCGAATCTCTCATAGGCTCCAAAATTGCCTTAACCGCCCAATTCTGCATTCCGTTACCAACTTGCTGAAATGTTTGGAATGCTTTGTCACCAACCTTAGCCTTTAGTTCTTGAAGTGCTTTTTCTGCGGTATCTTGGGTGACTCCTAATGGATTTTCAACACCTCTGGCTGCTCTTTCAGCCGTTCTCTGGGCAAGCACATAACGGGTAAAGTCTGCGCGTAGTTTTCTAACCGGCTGAAGGGCGGTGTACAAGTCTCGGAAACTGCCTTCTACAATGCCGAAGCGTCCAGCGTACATTCGTGCACCAATATATGGACTGGAGTTAATGTCGATTAGCTTCCCTTGAAGTTTACTTACCTTGTTTTCAAATTCTCGGATAGGAGCAAAGCGATCAGTAAATAAACGAGGGAAAACTTGAATAGCTTTTTTAGCTTTATCCAAGAGATTTGCGGCTGGTGAGAGTTTCCCTACCATCGCATCTATCTGACTTAATGCACTTCCATCTGGAGGTGGCGGATCAGATTCGATAGAGGACTCCTGCGGAGGTCTAGGAGGACTACCAGGTGGTGGATCTTTCACTTCATCAGCTCGAGGATGCTCTGAGGCAACTATCTGACCCTGACGCCGTTTTTGAATCAATGTTGACTGCGATACATCCTTATTAGTGCTTTCAAGCTTTTCAAGCTCGGTTTCACCAGGAGCTCGATATTTGTCTCGTATTTCGGCAGCTTTGGCCGCTTTTTGATCTAAGACGGAGAATGATGTGCTTAGTGGAGTGGAGGGTTTGCCATCAACTAGGGGTACTACATTTTGTGGATCAAAAATAACCATCTGGTTTAAGCCTTTGACACCGTCATATCCTTTCTTTTGTAGAACTTCTCTAATTTTTTCGGGATCACCGTACTTAGTCGCTTCAGTGTAAAGCTCATCAATTTTGCCTGACCAATTGAAAAGTTTTAATCCTTTTTTAACCTTTGTATCTATTACTGTTCCATATAATTTTGCTCCTTCACCTCTTGGTGTAAGATCCAAGTAAACGCCCTTACCCATAACTCCTCCATAACCACTCGTTTTTCCAGAATCCGCCAAACTGAATCCTTCCTTTAAGATCTTTTCGGGAACAGGAGTGCCATGTTTATATGTTTCTACACTTAGCTCAGTTGCTTCAGGTGCGCCTCCTTTTGAAGGAGTGACTGGTATCTTATTTTCCATAGCCACTGTCACTAAATCAGCGTCAGTTAGTTCCGCAACTCGACCGAGTCTAGTTTTCGCTTCTTGTCCTCCAAGGGAGGTCACGATTTCGCTTCGTTGTGCATCGTTTAAGGTAGCTCGAATTGATAAACCTGCCGGCATATTACGAACAGCTCTGACAATAATGGCGCGTTTATCAGGGACATTTTTCCAGAGATCATAATAAAGGTCTTGAAATTCTTGCCTGAATGATTTTCCGGTGTAGCCAGTAGGATTGCTCACTTTTGCCAGGAATTCATAAGCTCTGTTGGCGGTGTTCCAAGCCTGGTTAAACTGTGTCATTTCCTGAGGTGTTTGATTAGCTTGAGCTGGGAATTGCTTAGTTATGCCGACTACTTTATTTTTCCAAGCTTGCTTAACCTGGTCTGCGGTTGCTTTTTCATTCACTCCTAAATATTCCAAGGCTTGGTTTTTGGTAATCTTCAACTGCTCACTAACCACTTTTTCGATTTGTTTCTCTATGGCTGGTTTGTTGGGAAGATACTTGGCTACTGCAAAATTGAGAGAGTGTAATCCCATCATAGCCGCCGTGTTTTTAAGAGCATCTTCGGTTGATTCACCCTTAATCAGAGATGTTACATATGTGGCCGGTCCAATGATCGCGGAGGATTTGAGAAAAGATGGTTTCATTCCGGCAATAGAGAAAGCTCCACCCAAGGCAAAATCACTAACGAAGTCCTTTGTTCTTTGTTGTGCGTTTTTATATGATTCTTCTTTTTGAAGTTGTGTCAGTCCTGCAAAAGTAAGCCCATTTGATAACAGGCTAAATGTCTTTGGAGCTACTGTTGCGACTCTAGCAAGTAGAGGAACACCCTTGAGAGCTCCCTGGACCAGCCCGCCACCAACGACAAAGGTTCCAATAGTACCGAGGACATTAAATTCAACCTCAGTCATATCTCCAGCCATTTTCTCAATATCGTTTGCATATTTGATTTCGGGATTCCACCAGCCAAAGGTAAGTGCTTGAGCCAAACCATCACCAGCACCCTTTAATGCTCCAACTGTTGCACTGGGGAGTCGTTCTAAAACATCTGTATCTCGGTCGCCTAAACCCAAGGTCTGTGCTGCTGCCTCAACATAGATACTTTTAAAGGGTTTGTACGAGCCACTGGTTGGACCTGGAATTGCAAATTCTGATTGCTCAGGAACCAATGGCTTAATCAAGTCGCCGAATTTTTGTTGAGCTTTCCCAAAAATACCACCGAGTGTTTGACTCGTATTCTGAATTGACGAGGTTATGTTTTTCTTGATTTGATTAAAAAAGTTATCCATATGTTTTAAACCCCGGGTGTAAATAAGCGTCTTAAGAATCCCATTACTCCTGGCTGGTTTTTTAACTGCCACTCCTCATCAATAATTTGTGTGGCGTTTTTACCTTTATCTGTTGAGACTTCTGATAGGTTTGTTTTAAGCTGATCGGCCGTAAATCCCTGCTTCCACGCAGATCTGATTTCATTTCGCAGATCGCCTTCGTTTACGGTGGTTGTTTGTGACTTACTTGAAGGTTCCTCATAAAGGGTAGTTTTACCTGAGGTGGCATCGAAATATCCAACTACATTACCGAATGCATCTTTAACTTGTTGTTTGGCATAAGTTCCACCGCCATCACCAGTTCTCATTCTGCTGGTCTGGGAGTCATATAGTTTTAGCTCAAACTCTTTTTCCCAACGCTCATCTTCTTTGGCAGAGGATAATTCTGAAGATCGTATTTGATTGTAGGTATTAAGCAGTCCTCCTAAAAATTGCAGATCATATCGAAGATTATTGAGCTTGGCTTCTTTACCTTGCGTTTCAGATGTGACTTTTCGAGTGATTTCACCAAGACGAGCGTTGTAATCCTCGGCTTTTGCGTTTCGTTCTTCAATCAGATTGCCAATTTTAGCGTTAGCAAACCTTTGAACTTCTCCAGATTCTCCAGTTATCGTGGCCGCTGAATATCCTGGGTTTTTGCGAATCTTACTAACCGATTCATCTCTGACATTTTTTTCTTGAGAGATGCTTGTATCCAGCGAGCTAATGGTATCTTTAAGCTTGCCAAGTTCCGCTTTACCATATTCTTCGTCATATCGCCGAGTCAGGTAGCCTTCAAGGTCTGAGGACAAGTCTTGAGTTTGTTTGTAGGTGTCCTGAAATTTAATATTGAGTGTCCCTGCATCAAAACCAAGAATGCTGTCAGAACCACCTATCTGGGAAAGACCCGCACTCAAGCTGGCAACAGACTGCTGTTTTCCTGGTTCATCGCCCTCAGTCCAGACATCCTTACCACCAGAATCAGTACCCCACCAACGCAGGGCTTTGCTTTGATTAGGTTGCCAATACCATCCACCGTATTGTTTATCTGCCATTAGGAGCCACCTCCTTTCTCTGGCTGTTTAACTTCAGTTATTTCTCCAGATATAACATCGAAGTTATATTCTTTTTGACTATCGAGACCGTATTTGAAAAACTTACCAAGAAGCCACACCACTAACTGAGAATCAAGTGCTTGAATAGTCAGCTGATGCTGCTTAATCATTTGCTTTCTTAATTGCAGTTCTTTTAAATCGGACTTATCTAATTTAATTTGTTTTTTCGACATAATCTGCGACCTCCTTTCTGCCAACTGTGGTGATAAATTCACGCCGTAGTTGGTCAACTTGCTCCTGGATTTTGGGACCGCCTTTTTTGGTGATCTCGTTTATTCGATGTTCCAGGTAGCGCTCTTTGAAAGTCTCCTCGTCTTCATCATCACGTTTGATGGCAATTTCGCCTTCGGGTTCAAAATCAAAGTCAAAGAATTTATCGCGGACCGTCACTACCATGAAATCGAACTGAGCGGAAGATGTACCGCCTTGCAGTTCTTGCACGATAAGATGGTCGTTTGTTACTTCGACAATGAAAAGTCCGTTGCAGTTTTGCTTGGAAGTCAGATATGCTGTGATGTTTCTGGGATCGCTGACCGCTTTGAAGTGGTCTGGGAAGTCAATTCGTGTCTGTCCGTTACTTAGGTTAGCTGTGCCTCTATGAATGAGGAGAACTTCTGCTGCCTCAATACCAGTATAGACCAATCTATGGCCCTTTTTCAATGGATGGGGAATGGAGAAGTTTGATGTGCCACTTTTATTAATATTGCCAGCCACATTAAGCGCTTCTAACCCTGACATCAAAATATTTATTTTTGTGAAGTATCCGGTCCCTCCATAGATTCGCTCGGCACTCATCTGCCCCGCAGAGATTTTTCCAGCATTCAAATCATTTACTTCTGCATCTGTAACTGCTAAGTCCTGAATTTTTGCAGTACTAATAGCGGCATTAGCAATGCGTGAGTTTCCGACCTCTAGTGCGCCGATCTTGGCATTGGAAATTGAAGCATCTGCAATTTCAGCGTTAGTTACGGCTGCATCCTGGATTTTAGCTGTGCTGATAGCTGCATTAGCAATTTTGGAATTGCCGACTTCTAAAGCACCAATCTTGGCGTTTGTGATAGCGGCATCTGCAATCTCTGCATTTGTAATGGCGGCTGTTTGAATCTTTGCCGTTGAGATGGAAGCGTTTGCGATCTTGGCATTGGTGATTTGAGCCGTGCCAATGTGAGCAGTCAGAATAATGGCTTCGGCAATTTGAGCCGAGACGGTAATCACTGAGCCAGCTTTATAGACCTTGGCTGCTGTGATGGCATCGTCTTTAATTTTTTGAGTGGCCACTGCAGCATCAGCCAACTTTTGTTCGGTAACTGAGAAATCATCCAGCTCGGCATCGCCAACTGCTCCAGGTTTAATGTTGACGCTATCGACAGTATTAGCACCTAGAGCCGGTGAATCAATACCATTATGCGTATGAGGCACCACTTCAGGAAACGGTTGATCTTCTATTTCCTTATTTTGTAGTATTTTTTTGACTTGTTTAGTTAGCATAAATTTATAAGACTCCTAGTGGCTCAAAATAGGTTGTTGCCGAAATAATTTCAGGTGTATCGTTACCATTTGGATGCAAATTCATGGCCAATTCATATTCCTCTCCGGAACCAGGATCATCTTCATTACCACCAGTCTCGATTGAGAAAATAGCTTTAGATCTGCCTTCGTGATCAAATAATTCGGAGCCATCTTGCATGGTTGCTTTCTGCCAATCAGTTTGTTGGTTAACTTTGAAGAAAACTTCAATACTGCAATCTCTAGGAAGGGGTTTCGTAACCACCTTGATTTGACGAAAGCCTTTTTGGGTGAACGATTCACCACCGTCAAATACTAAACCTTCATAACGTGCTTCTGCTTTGTTGTCAGAATCAAGTACATCCGTTCCAAATGTCGTACCGTCTTTCCAAGAGCAATAAATTCTGTCTTCGTACATTGTTAGGGCACCGATCAAAACGTTTTCGAATTTACCGTGAGAAGGGATGTATTCGAGATTGAGAGCATAAGGATCGTTTTTATTTAGTCGGCCGTAGGAATAGATTCCGCATTTATTGCTACCATTTACTCCTAATAAGGGGAGACCTCCCATGATGGTTACACCACCTGGATTGACCCAGGCAAATTCACCAGGGAGTTTTTTTATTCGTAAGAGGCTGGAAGTGTCCCAGAAGTACAGACCGCCTCGTACTCCTGCCTGAATCATTAAGAACTCACCTTGCAGTAATGCGTTAATTCCGCGTTCAGCAACCATTCGCCTCTGGATCCAGGAGGGTTGGATCTTATCCCAGGTCCAAAGCCAACCTTCTTCAACTTTGTCACCCTTAGTCGATCCAAAAACAACTAGTTGGTCTAAACCGAGTAAGCATTTATTTCGATGGCTTCTTGGTAAGTCAACAGCATCAAGGTTAAATCCACCCTCATAGTCCACCATTGCCAAGTCTTTGTTGTCACAAATAAGAAGCACTCCAAGTGCTTCAGACATTGTGTGCCAAGACGGATCGCCATCGAGAGTTTGCCAGTTATGTTCAACATCAGTTGCCCAAGTACCGGAAAGTTTTATTCTGCTGACATTAGTTTCAGTTGCCCAATAAAGATAGGGTATGTAGTTATCACTGCCATCGTTGTTGGTATATTCAGCCGCTCCAGTTATTTTTCCGTTTGCATCGGCATAAACTAATTCCCAAGCAGCGGCTCCACCTTGTTTCCGGTAAACATTTCCTGTGTCACCAAAGCCATATAGGTTTCCGTTTGAGGCTGGAATATAAAAAAGGATAAGATCAGTTATGAAAGTGCTACTACCAAGATCTTCTTTTAAACGTTGATTGCACTTTAGCGTATTTTCTTCACCTCGAATGTTTAAGCCATAGCCAAAGCGAAAGGCTTCCCTTACACCTTGGTAGGGATCATCTGCTATTCCTCCTCTGTAACCTTGTATTCTGTATGCGTTCATAGTTTTAACCCCATCGAGTACTTTTTGCTTGACCCACGAAGACACTCGATGGTTCTTCATCCTCGCGGTCTTTGGTTTGTTGTAATAGGGCGTGCGCTTCGATAACTTCCTTTTCTGCTTCGTTTTTCCTGCCTGGCTCTTTTGCTAGACATGTAGCCAGAGCTAATTTAAGAATGGGTTCGTCCATTTCCTCTGGAGTGATAGGTTCATCTGTTTCCTCAACTAGTCGGACAGGACGACGTTTATAAAAGAGGTCAATAATTTTGCCTGCAATTTCGACTACCGGATCTATAAAATATTGATCTCCAATAACGGCATACATTTTTTGCCATCGCCAATCGGTGTGAGCGGATGGGTGAACAATATCGAGAGAAGGTTGAAAGGTGGGAGCGATTTTGTTGTCAGACTTTCGACTCAAATATTGGTTTTCCATTGCTTTGTGGTACTCCTCACCATCTACAGAGAGAAAAACCATTCCACCAGGCTTAAAATCGAAAGGGAGGAAATAGGATTCTTTTCCCGAACCATCAGGGTTTAGCTCAGTGAGTTGTGTGGCGTGCTTACTTAAGAATTTCCAGCGGGCGTAGTTACAAGCCCGCACAATTGCTTTATTAAGCCAGCGATCCTTATCGGCATCCTTCCAAAAACCACTCACTTTGGAGGCTGTCATCCTTGCGTTTAAGTCTTGTCTAAATTCTTGTAATTGCATAATTATTGGAGTTTTCCGGTTCTCCTGTACCGTTGGACGTAAGGTAATAACGCATTGCCTGGGCAGTCTGTTGCCGACTCAGGAACTTCTCCGTGTCCCAAAACTCGTTCCTTTGGAATACTTCTTTCAAGGCGTAAATCATCCAAAGCTTTTTGCAATGTTGTTAACTGAGCCGAAGTAGGAGTTTCACTGTTATGAAAGTTGCCACAGAGCACTACGCCCAAAGATCGATAGTTCATCTTGTTGCTGTCACAATGTGCTCCTATGACGTTGTCTTTTCTTCCCAGAATCAAGACCCCATCACCGTCAAGTTCACCAGCTATCCACTTGTGGTATCCGATATCGTCCCAACCAAAGCCTATGTGAGCTCTCTTAATTGTTTCAAAACGGGTATTATCTCGAGGGGTGGCGGAATGATGGACAATGATAAATTCGGGGTAGTTAGCCTTGTTATAGACTTCGGTATCCTTGTCTCGTGTGGTTACCCTTCGTTCTCGAGTCCATGCGATAACTAACCGAGGCGCGTATTTTCCTGAGTCTTGGTTATAGTCCCAAATCTTTTTTACACTTCCATGACCTGATTCATAGTTCTCTATAACAATGCCTATTTTGCTTGAGGTAAAACCTGGGCGATCCACAATTTCTTGAATGATCTCTTTTATTTCAGGGCTCTCATAGACACTTTCTGCACTCCAGTGGTCACCAATGAGGACACCAGCCTCTGCATGTCCCAAGTTCCACTGAATCTTGGCGTTGGTTTTGTTTCGTAGAGAGGGACGATTTGAACCATTGGAAGCAAAGACGGTTGCCTCATCTTCGGCAATACCTTTAATCAGGAGGTTTGGCATACCATTGTTTTGCTGAGAAGAGGTGACAAGTATTTTGGCTGAGATAATTTCTGCGCCAGGTGGAATGTTCACCGGACTGAAGATGAGACCTAAATCATTTGCCGATTCATTTGGATCGTTACTGCCATCATCACCAAAGGTTGTGATGTTGTTTTGAAATCCACTAGGGTACCAAGTCGCGTCATAATCTTCTTCACCATCACGGTCATTTCCTTGGATTAATCCAATAGTTATTTGTTCATGTAGCCCTTGCGGAAGGTAATAAATTTCGAGCTCTGCTTCGTAACCCTCACCTTTACTACTGTCGTAACAAGTTTTGGAGTTCTCAGCAGGACTTCCATCATCGGTGATAATAAAAACCATTGCGCTACCTGGCTTCCAGCCGTTTTGAGCGAGGAGTTCTTCTACGACTAGATTCAAGTTTGGTGTTTGAACCCACTCATGGACTTCCCATTTTTTAATGATGTCCCAATCAACAGCGTTTGTGGTTTTAGCTCGAGTCGATGGTCGATTTGAACCATCGGATTTAAATGGAGAGGGGTCTGGCTCTTTAACTCCTTGGATTTTTAAGTTTGTGGTGAAATCCGTATCATCAGTAAAAGCAGGTCTCAAGCGAAGTCTCGCTAGTAGGACCTTAGAAAATTTAGGGATATCAATCGCACGAAATCTAAAGGCTCCAGTTTGAACTCCTGAGAAGTTACCCAAAGTTATAACGCTCGAGACATTACCATCTTTATTCCAAGTAGTAGATCCAGCTTCTTTGCCGTCATCAGAGTTCTCTTGGATTGTTGCTTTGACTTTCAATACTTGGTTTGTCATAGGCGTTTTTGCTCCTGTGGGGAACATCTAGTTTGATGTTGATTCTGGCGTTCGCTCTTATTCCGACAAGTTTCATAATTCTTCGGACTGCAGCAATTGTTTCGCCACCTCTCCCTATTAGGGCTCCGGCATCTTTATCGTCCAATCGAACAGTTAACAAAACTCCCATTTCGTCAACCTTACGACTGATTACAACCTTTTCTGGTTTTTCAACTATGGCTTTAATAATTTGTTCTAGTAGTGCGACATCGCTTTCTTGCATGGTTTTCACCTCCTTTTTCTTTAATTAGGGAACATTTGGTTCTATGGTTAAGATCAGTTCGGCAGCGTTAGCTGCTCCACTGTTGAAATCCCAAATGTTTTCGTATTGATTTGCAGGACTACCATCGTCCTCAATGGTGAGAGCGAGTGCTTTACCTGTGAATTCCGCTTGTTGGATAAGCTCATTAATGACTGAGGCTATATTTGGAGTCTGATACCAAGTGTTAAGCACCCAATCTTCTGCAATATCCCAATCAACTGCAGCTGTGGTTTTTGTCCTAGTTGATGGACGGTCACTGCCGTCTCCCGCGAAGGTATTGGGACCGGCCTGTAAAATCCCTTTTACTTTTAGGGTTGGTCTTTTTGTTGAGTTAACAGCTGCTCTTACTCTGAGAACAGCATTAGTGATCTTTGCGTTATTGGGAATAAATGCTCGTAAGAAACGAAGCCCTACATCGCAACTTCCAGTGTTATCATTCCCAGCTGAAATTTGATTAGAGCCGAAGCCATTCGGATACCAACTGGTGTCGTAATCTTCTTCACCATCATCACTACCTCTTAAAACTTTAAGTTTTGTCATTATTGTTCGTTCAAGTTTTTGGTCCGAATAACCCTTCGTGGCGTAGGGATTCGCACCTGATGGGGCATCGGTGCCGGCAAGTGCATCTTTTTCATCGTTAGCAGGTAAGTTGGTATGGTCGTATGAACTTTCGTGAGATGCGATCGCTGCTGAAGCCGCGCCTGTAGGGTCGATGGCTATCCAGGCTGAACCATTAAAAGCGTAAATTTTGTTTTCATCTTCAATCCAACAAGCAAAGCCTTCGTTGGGTGTGGTGAATTTCCAAGTGGAACCGTTATATTCAGCAATCTTGCCTTCCTGACTTGCCCATGCATCACTTGCTGAAGCAGCGACAATATACCGATCACCTTCAGCAGGACTTCCTAGCGGTGTATTCAAATCCTTATCAAAGACAGAATCCTGCCAGTCGAGCATTTTTAGTTTTGTTGATGATGTTGCACCTCTGTATTTAGCCATAGATTTACTTTTCAGTTATAAGTTCGACAACTTGTCCAGCTACGCCTGAGCTAACCACAATTTGTTCAGTTCCTTTAATGCGCAGTGAGATACTGTCTCCTGCGTTATCCAAAATAAAAGGAGTAGCCTTGCTGTCATCGTCGTTATGAGCCACGTTTACAGGCGCAGTGTTGTCTGAGCTGCTTTTAATAACGACTTCACAGCCCTCACCAACTTTGATATTTGGTAACGGATACCAGGTATCAGCATCGGTCAGAGTTACCTGAGCCGTAGTAAATGTCGGTCGACTATCTGTTGACATATTTTTCTGTTTAAAACTTCGGCTGCTCAGCCGTACTTCTAACTCCAGTTACTGCTTTTGGTTGACTAGCTCCTTCTTCTGAGCCATTCAGCTCCACTTCTTTTTTTCGAAGTGCAGCTTCTCTAGTTGCTAGTTCTTTCTCGCGTTCCTCAAGAGTTTTAAACTTATCTTGATATATCTGATCCACGCTTTTTCCACCTCTCACATCGGCTGTTTCAACTTTTCTAAACACACTACCGAAGTTGGGATGAGCATCGAGATACTCGATCTCATCAGGTTTACTGGTTTTATAAATACCCTCGTGGAATTGGATGTAGGTTCCTCGAATAATCAGGACCTTGCCTCCGATCTCTTTTAAGTAAGAGGGTGACATTACCAACCTGAGTTCGTAATAGCGGGAGATATACACCACTTCTTTAGTTGCCGTTGATTTGGTTGTTTTGGGCTGTTGTGCTTGTGTTAGAGTTGATCCATCACTACCTTCTTGATCCTGAGCTTGCTTGATACGAGCAACTAACTCATCTCTTTTGCCGTCTTTTGAGACACCCAATAACTTGGCAACGCTCCAAAGCTCTGCCATCGACATTTCATCTAATGATTTTGCTGTTCTTTCAGTCATATTTTTCACCTCGCTTTCTTTTGTTTCTGATTTAATTAATAACCTCAGATTGGGTTGAAGGGGTGATAACGCTCACCCCTTCTTAGGCGACTACACTGAGTAAGAAAGTGTGTAGTGACTTTCGTTGTTCGTCGTTTGTATTCATAGATTTCAGTAATGTGCTTAGGGTTAGAGAGCGCCGATGCTCATAATGGCGTGGCGTTTTTCTTGTTCCATTTGCAATCCACATTCGGTCAAATACTCGTCGACCTGACTGTCTTCACCTGGGTTTTGACGATTAGTCAAAAGTTTAGTGTCACGATTTGTGAGATGGCGGTACGTTAGGGCTTCCATATCAAGTCCTACGGCATAGTTTCCGTAAGTGGACCCGATCAAGAGTGGATGCTTAATGATGTGCAGTGTGCCGTGTGGTGAATCGTACGTTACGATTCTCAAGCCATATGCTTTAGTCGGATTGACTACTTGCAGCTTCCCTTTAGCCCAACCGTTGATCATCGAAACGACTGCGGCTGAAGCAAAGAGATACTTTTCGGTATTACCGTGTGCAAAGAGACTTTCAAGCCATGCGTCGAATTCTGATTCTGTGTCAACGTTAGCTGTAGCGTATGTAGCAATTCTTCCTAGAATTCCATTCGTAAACCGCTTTGGGTGAGTACCCGACGTGATAAGACCTTTTTTACCAAAGATAAACGTGCGTTCGATATCAAGATAATGTTCAATACCTTTTTTGCGCCTTTGATAATCAAAGTCATTTTCCTTGACCCATCCTTGAGTGTTCTTAGCAGTTTCAGTGATACCTACCGGAGTTCTGAAGATTTGACAGTAGTTTGATACTTCGGCAATGGTTGTAGATTTGATGTCTCGTAAACCTGCGCCTTCCTCATTGGCATTACCAATGAGCCAGACGTCTCCGACTGCTGATGCAGCCGAGCCTGTTGCTCCACCAAGTTCTGGACCAACTGTCACCGTATCTCCGTCGACAATAGCTGTTACTTGGAATATCCACTTTTGAGCGGACACCAAAATAATATCGCCTACCTGAAGATACTGAGCTTGTCCTGTGATGGTTAAGTTACCACCGTCCGGATCAACCGTGTTAGAACCTGTAAGCTGTCTTTTCCCAAACTCGTCTTCAAACCACTTAAACTCTGGGTCTGTGCTTTCTTTCTTCTTTAAAGCTTCACCCTCGCCGGTCGCTGGATCCTTACCAGCGTTAGTTAATATCGCCATTAATGGATATCGGTTGACATCCAATAGCGATACAACGTCCGACACGTCATACTTACGGGTTGCCCCTAAGTTACCTGAACCTCTGATTCCTGTTGCTGATGCTGGCATAATATTTTTTCACCTCCCTTCTTTTTAATAACGCAGGAGGTTAGATTCCTAACCCTCCTAAGGGGCTTTTTGACCCGCTTCCGGCGAGGGCTTTCTGGATGCGTTTTGTCTCGGCATCCGAGCCATCGGGCTGAGTCGGAGCGCCCGCTCCACTCTCAACTTGAGCCTTTGCTTTTTTAAGTCGGCTCTTTTCTTCATCTGATAATTCTTCAGACTCATCTTTAGTGTCGGCATCATCTTTTGCTTTATGCTTGCCGAGAAAAGCATCTACCTGTACACATGCTTCTTTTAAGGAGACTGTCGTGCCTTTGGCACTGGCAGCATCCATAATGGTTTGCACCATCTTGCGGTAGTCAGGATCCTGAAGCGGATGTTCTTTCTTGGCTTCAGCGATTTCTTTTCTGACCGACTCACGAATTTTCTCTTGAACATCAATCGTCTTTTTGACACCTTCATCGATACGGGATATAACCCATTTAGCAAAATCAGAGGGGGTCATCTTCTGAAGTTCTTCTGCTGTTGGAAGATCGAGTTTTTCTCCATCGTCTTTTGGCTTTCCACTTTCAGCATCGTCCTTTTTGTCAGGATCTTTGTTCTCTAGAGCGGCAACACGACTTTCTAAAGTTTCGTATTCTTTAATTACTTCTTCTCGGCTTTTTCCGTTCCAGCGATCTTTGTTCTCTTTATCTTTGCCCTTATCTTTCGAATCTTTATTGGCGTTGTCTTCCGAGCCTTCTTCATTTGGCTTTTCTTCTTTATCGGCTTCCGGTTTTGTTTCCTTACCATCAGGCTTATCAGCAGGTGCGGCACCATTTTTATTCTTTTGATCTTCACCAGAGGAATCCTCCCCGTCATCTAGTGCATCGAGTAGGGCTCGTAGTTCTTCTTGTTCTTTTTGTTTTAGCTGTTCTTCGTCCATATGTTTATTCCTTCCTCAGGTTTTGAGCTGTCTCATCTCGTTCTTTAATAACGCTGTCGACCATGCTCAAAACTTTCCTGTATGCCTTGATCATTTGTTTATGCTCAAGGTCTTCTTCTATCGGACAGTCTAATAAATCCTTACTTTCAATCTCTAGCTCCTGATCGATCAGGCTTTTGATAATGTTCCAGCCTTCGGTTTGGGTCATTTCCCAAACTGCTCGGCCTCGATCAAGTTTTTCGTCAATATTGTCTGTCATAGTTTTATAAATTCGGATTGGTCGGAGTTTCTTCTTCCGGTTTGTCCTGGTCCTCTAACTTCATGTTTTTCTTTTGTGCACCCAATCCACCAAGAGGACGAACTTCGTTTTCCTTCATGTCCTGCAATGTAGCGATTAAGCTATCGAGTACTTCCACAAACGTGGAGTTGCCTTGAAAAAATGTGTTGCGTGCGACAGTAAATAACGAATCAACCTTGTCCCACATTTGAGCCTCATTTGGTTGAGCTGATGTGCCAGCTTCCGGTGCTTTGCCTACAGGTTTTTGATCCTGTGTTTGCGCGTTTGGTTGTTTGTTTTGATTTGGTTCCATAGCTTTCCTTAGGTAATTGGGAACGGCCTTTGTGCGTCCCACAATAATGTTCCGACATATGCCTCTGCTGAAGGTGCTGATCCAGCAGTAATGGTTACCACTGCTCGTAGATATCGTTTCTTGCGTTCAATTTGCACCTTGTAGCCTGTATCTTCAGCAACAGTGATTTCCTCTCCACCTTTGGCTACAGTCACTCCAGAGGCAAAGGTTGAAGAGTCTGATTCTTCGATCTTCACTTTGGTGGAGGTTTGGTCGCCAAGATCTCCGATGGCAATGTCAATAAGACCGGAGTCGTAGGCTGGTCGGCCGGAGAGAAATGTATCGACTGCCGCACCTGCTGTAGTTTCAGTGATCACTCCGATAGGGAGAAGAGTAGCTGGATGTATGTTCTGATTAAGTGTTTTCATTTTTATTTCAGGTTTGGTTATTTAAGAAACCAACTAAAAAGGGCTGCAACTTCTAAACACACGCATAGTTGGCGTATATTCAAAAGTCACAGCCCCGATTGTTTCGTTAGGCTTTACTTCCTAATAGCTACAGTCTAGTAAAGGGAAGAATGGTTCGCAATAAACTTTGTGGTTATTTGTGTTTACTTATGTTACTGGTATTGACTTCAGATAACGAATTCCGATATCATGAATGTATGCTTACTCAGGACTTCTTTCGCGGATTTATCAAACTGCATATTCTTCACCATGCTTCTAAGGAAGCTATATATGGTATTTGGATTATTGAAGAACTGGGCAGACATGGCTACAAGCTAAGTCCTGGGACTCTCTATCCGATCCTGCACTCCTTAGAAAAAGATCGCTTACTTAAATCTGAAGATAAAACTGTAGAAGGGAAGGTTCGCAAGTATTACAAACTTACTTCAGAGGGAAAAAGAAGGCTTGAAGAATCGAAATTGAAAGTAAGAGAGTTAGTCGATGAGCTGTATGAATAATCTTTTAACCAGAAGCAATATGAAAAAAATCTTATTCCTTTGTACCCACAACTCAGCTCGCTCTCAAATGGCTGAAGGTTTATTGCGTGAATTGGGAAAAGATAAATATCAAGTCTTCTCAGCTGGAACAGAGGCGGCCATTGTTCGTCCGCAAGCTATTGCGGTGATGAAAGAATTAGGGATTGATATCTCTCACCAAAGGTCCAAAACTTTTCATCGATTTTTTCATGAGAATTTTGATGAGGTGATCACAGTCTGCGACCAAGCAAATGAGAGTTGCCCCGTCTTCCCAAATGCCCAGAAGAGAACTCATTGGAGCTTTCCTGATCCATCGAAGGCAGAGGGAACAGATGAAGAAATTATGTCTGTTTATCGAAAAGTAAGAGACTCAATAAAACAGAAAATTAAGTCGGAACTACTTACCAAAAAACTAGTAGAAAGTAAAATACTATGAAAATCTTAATTAACTGGTGGTCTCAACCACTCAACAAATTAATAAAGACGCTGGATATTAACAAAGATGGAGGGCTTACTAGTAGCCAGGTAAAGGAAAATAAAGTTTCCTACGGTGCTAATACCCTGACTGAAATTAAACCTGCTGGCGTAGCAGAGTTGATTCTTGAGGGTGTAAAAGAACCGATGATGATTGTGCTTCTTTCTATCGGAGGCATATCACTTTTATTCGGCAAGCCGGTTGAAGCACTGGTTATGGCGTTTGTAGTTGCAGCATATATCGGGGTTGAATTTATCAATAAGTTTAGAACCGATAGAACCATGGCGAGTTTGCGAGAACTGACCGAGCCGACCACGAAAGTTCTACGCGATGGCAAGCATCAGGAAATTCCAACAGGCGAAGTAGTCGTGGGAGATGTTGTTATTCTCACAGAAGGTGTTAGGGTACCGGCCGACATAAGGCTCATTGAGTCGTTTGGTTTGATCGTAAATGAAGCCTCGTTAACCGGTGAGTCGCTTCCTGTCAAGAAAGACACAAGAGCTGCAGTAAAAGAAGTTACTCCGTTGGCCGAACGGTTGAACTCTGTATTTTCAGGAACAACCATACTTTCTGGTGAAGGTACGGGGATTGTGATGGCTGTAGGAGAAAAAAGCCAGTTAGGAACTATCGCCACGGAAGTTCAAGCGCAACGAAAAGAAAAAACCTATATCCAAAATGCCATGACCAAACTGGCTAAAACCCTGGCAGTGTTGGCCATTGTCGTCAGTATTATCATTCCCACGGTTGGTTTTCTTCGGGGACAGAGCTTTGAGGAAATGGTACTAACTTGGCTGGCTCTAACTTTTCTAATGATCCCTGGTCAGCCTCCGGTCATTATTACGATGTCACTAGCCTTGGCTTCCTTCGCCTTGGCGAAGAGTAAGTTAGTTGTCAAACGTTTGCGTGGGGTTGAAATCCTTGGGCAAGTCACTGTCATCGTGACTGATAAAACGGGGACCATTACCGAAAATAAAATGCAGGCAGATACCTTTATTTTAGAAGATGGAAAACAAGTTAAACCACAGCAGTTGTCAAAAGAAGTGTCCGGTAAGATTGCACTCTGCCTCCCTCAATATTCTAACGACCCCACCGATAAAGCGGTTTTGGAAATAGTAACGGGAATCGAAAGAGAGGCTGAATATGTCTCTTTAGAAGGTTTTGCAGAAAACAAACCCTGGCGAACGATGATATATAAACAGAAAGGGTTAAAAATCTTTGCTTTTGCTGGTGAGCCGGAAGCGATTATCCGCTCGACCAATCTGTCTGAAACCAGAAAAACCCAGCTACTGGATACTCTCAAATCAGAAACCAATAAGGGCAACAGGGTTGTTGCGTACGCGTACAAAGAAAATGGCGATCAATCTTTACAAAAAACCCAGTTTTTAGTATTGGCAGTTTTATCTGATCCAATTCGTCCAGGAGTAAAAGAAGCACTGGCTAAACTTGGGAGAGCAGGAATTGATACCTATATCGTCACCGGAGACCATCCCACAACCGCACGCACTATCGCGCAAACAATTGGTTTACAAAGTGATGTATTGCAGGGATCGGAGATTGAGACATTGAGCGACAATGATTTGACAGAAAAGCTGTTAACAACACGAGTATTCGCCCGTATCTCTCCCTCTCAAAAAAAACGTTTGGTTACTCTTCTGAAAAAACATGGTGAAACCGTTGCCGTCATAGGTGACGGAGTCAACGATGCCCCAGCACTTAAAGCAGGAAGTGTGGGGATTGCCATGGGTGAAATTGGCACAGATTTGGCCAAGGAAACGGCAGACTTAGTCTTAACAGACGATAACTATGTGCATTTACCAGAAGCAATTAGGCTGGGTCGCAAGGCGTTGGATAACTTCAGAAAAGGATTAACCTATTATCTTTCTGCCAAGGCTATTCTGTTATCAATTTTTATTGTTCCTCTTGCTCTCGGGATTCCCTTTCCCTTTGCTCCAATTATGATTATCCTCACCGAGCTATTAATGGATCTGGCCTCATCGACTATTTTTGTCACTGAGTCTGTTGAACCCGATGTTTTGCATAGAGAGCCACAAAAGATTACCAACTTCCTAAGCAAAACTGTAGCTCTACGAATTCTCAGAAATGGTGCTTTATTGGCCGTAGGAATATTGATTATCTATCTCTGGCTGTATTATCAAACCAATGATGTTGTGCTGGCACAAACAGCAGCATTCGTCACTTGGTTATTGGGACATATTATGTTAGCGCTCAATCTTAAACAGGAGAAACTCTCTTTACTCAAGCAAGGCATTTTCTCAAATCGCTTCGGTTCTTTCTGGCTTGTTGGAATGATTCTACTGTCACTTTCCATCACATTTCTCAAACCGCTTTATCCCTTTGTGCACACGACATCCATTCCTGTACATGTCTGGGTTGGAATTCTTGCTGTTGTTATAGCTTCAACCTGGTGGATCGAAGTAGTTAAATTAGTACAAAGCAAAAATTTGATATCTGAAAGGAGATAAAATTAAAATGAAATTGTCGATTATTCTCACTACCAACAAAGCAGAAACAAACTGGAATGCACTAAGATTAGCAAATCTAGCCATAAAAAAGGGTGATGACGTAAGTATATTTTTATTGGGAGAAGGAGTGGAATACGAAAAGACCGGGACCGATAAATTCAATATTAAAGAACAAATCGAGGCATTTCTTAAAACAGACAAATCTAAAATTATTGCCTGTGGAACTTGTATGAAATTAAGAGAGCAAGGCAGCACAGAGACTTGTCCGATCGGAGGGCTTGAGGACTTGTATTCTTTAGTGGCAGAGGGTGACAAGGTTTTAGTTTTTTAGATTGGAAATAAATTGTGTTTGATACAACCATTTTTAACCAGATTATTATTTTCTTTGCACAGCATTTATTTTGGGTTAGCCTTATTGCCTATTTTGGTTTTACCCTCTATCTAGGGAAGAAGAAAAGTGTGTTAATTCCGTTTCTACTTCTGAGTAGTTTGGTGTTCTCAGGAACTTTTTTACTATCTAGGCTATTAAGCTTCTTTATTAAGATCCCTCGTCCGTTTGTGGCTGATAGCATTAATCCGCTTTTCCCCCATGTCATAGACAATGGGTTTCCTTCAGATCACACCCTCCTAACAGCCACAATTGCTGCTAGCGTGTTCGTTTTCAACAAGAAACTGGGAAGTCTATTGTTCGTTTTAACAGCCTTTGTGGGTTTGGCCAGAGTGATTGCCGGTGTCCATCATATATCTGACATAGTTGGCGCAATTATAATTTCAATATTGATTGCGAACTTAGTTTACTCTGCTATAAAAAATATAAACCAAACCAAATTTAAAACTCTTAATCAATTAATTTTGTCATCTCGCAAGATTATCAATAGACCCACTAGCTCTCCATAATATGAGCAGCTTTTGTTTCACAGGATGTACTTAGATTTCATAAAGAAGATTTCGAAAAAGTCTTACAGAAACTGAGAAGTATCTACAGGCATATCCAATATTAACTTTCCATTCGCTTTCTTTTTCTTTTCTTCCTCAGTATTTACAAAATTAATCAGGTAAATAATTGCTGCCTTGGTTAGTCGCGTCAGACCTACTGTTTCCTGAAGAAGAGTATCGGAGTCAATGTTGAGCTTATCTGTATTATCGTTAACACTCGTAATTAGCGAGTCAAAAACGATTAACCTCCTGTGTGTGAGGGCATTCCTGATATCTTGAATTCTTCTATATCGATTTTGTTTAAAATCACGATAAACGTCATAAAGAGCATACAGGCTTTGGTTTTCTGAGTTGAGAATTTCTTTTCTAATAACACCTTTCTCTTCCCAGATTGAAGCTGTTCCTCCAGTCCGCCTTAATGAATCGAAATATATATCATTTTCATTGAACCCAAGTTTGTAGTAGTCATTAATAAACACTGCGATTTTATCTAATATGTTGAATGCGTCTTTAAATGCTGATTTCAACAAACCGGTGTAGAGATTAAATTGTGAGTAGTCCAAAGCATATACATAGCTGGTTCTTTTGCTAATGTTATCGAAGGCTTTTTGTTTGTATTGTGATTGAACCAGATTTAACCTGGCTACGGCATAGTCTTCTTTAATCTGATTGAGCTGCTTTGCAAAGTAATAAAACGTATCGTTATCATCCAACTTTGTAATTAATCTGATAAAGACAGGATCCTCTATAGCAGCTTCGCAGTGATCATCATGAATATGGAAGTTTAGAAACAACCCTTCCTGACTGCAAAAGTCTAAATAGTATTTTTCAAACTTGGTAAGCCCTTTGGTTTCATAACGGGGGTGTTTAATATTTCTTTTGAGTAATGATTTGTCCTGAAAACGAGATTCAATATAGGTGAGTTCACGTTCGAAAGCTTTCTTTGCTTCAAGCCCACCAACCTGTACTAGTTTTGGATCATCCAGAACCGATTTAATATCCTGGTAAGCCGTAACATATATCGAAGCTCGATACTTGTCGGAAATATCGGCAAATGTCCGAAGAGCTTTGGCTCTATTTGCCACTGCCATAGGGAAATTTTTACTCAAACGAAGAGCCTCGTTATAAGCGTGAATTGCCTCAATTCCTCTACCAAACGTGTCTAGACTGTTACCCAAGTTAACTAGTAATTGTACTTTCAGGCTTGGGTCATCAATTTCAATATCAGTAGCCAGAAGTAAGTGATATTTTGTTTGTAAAAGGTTTTCGCTTTGAGGTATGGTCCGGTCTACAACACCACCCATTCTCTCTGTAAGTTGATACAAACATGTGTGTCCATTTGCCAGGCAGTAGCGGAGGTAGGCCTGCGTCTTGTTGTTCTTTGTTTTTGATAGTGTCATTTCACCAAGATCAATACCTTCTCTGATGATTTTTTCGTCTCTGAGATCATTACCTATATCAACCAGAAAACCAGGTTTATAAAATATTAGGTTTTTGTCGTCAGAGTTTTCCCTTTCGAATTCTATTAGTCTCTCAAGTGCTTTTTTTGATTCGCCAGAATTGATAAGTAGGGAGATTGTTTGGAGTGAAAGTGTTACTTTATCCATGTTATTTATTAATGCTTTTGTAACAGTCATTTGTAAACTTTGTTTCGTCATCAATTAGCCTTTTCCATTCGTCTGATCCGAAGTCAGTTATTCCCAGGTCTTTTTTTTCTATCTCTAGATAAGTTGCTCCAAGTTCTGCACAATTCTTAGGACCCGGATTACTGGCAAGTAGATACCCAACGAACGCTCCAACTAAAATCATTATGGCGGAGATCAAGAAAACCATTGGAAATCCTACATTTCTTACTTTCATGAGTTTAATTATATTGGGTTAGAGCTGAAAATCAAAACGAAGTGCTTATGCTTGGAGCATTTTTCCTAAACCTGGAATTTTGCCAATAAGCTCACGTATTTTGTTTTTATTGGCAACTGGTGATGAACTACCCGCTTCGGGCGGTAAACTGTCGTCAGAAGGCGCTACAGGGGCTACGGGCTCCCCATTTGATGGGGTTATGATTGTTTCTTCTTGCTTTTGCATTAATTCAGGACCAAGTAGGATATCGACATACTGATCAAGGTCTAGCTCCTCTAAAATCATTTTCTGGAGGGCTCGCTTGCGAATCAACCAGTGTTTTACATCTGCTGGGTTGTTTTGATCAGGCTTGTCTTGGGCGATGAGTTTATCATACAAGAGTAGTATTTGATTAAGTCTGGCTTGTTTATCCGGTGGGATTACGGGTTCTACTTCGACAATAGCATCAACCTGAATCTTCTTGTCTTCAGACTTAAATTCTTTGAAGTCGACAATGTTGCCAACAATGCGGTACAGCTTGTCTTCACCGATAAACTCTCTGTTTAACTGAATTAGGATATTAGCAACCGTAGTAAGGGCATTGGATATGTTCTGGGCGTTCATGCTTAATCTAAGGTTGCTCTGACCCAAAAGCATTGCCACTTTCCCAAGAGGTTCGCTTGAGGATTGTGGTAACCCTTGCAAATACTCACCGAGGGCAAGCGTTCTGGAAATTTCATCACGCAGAAGTCTGTCCTCATTAACACCCATAAGGCTAATATCCGGCGGTCGCTCAATCACCACATCATCCATTTTTCTGAGTTCCCAAACTGCTCCAGGGGAGAAAATGATATCGTTTTTGGTAATGCCAGTATCCTTACGAATCTTAACCACGGGATCGAGCATTAAGATCACGTCGTCCATACGTTGGTTGCGAAGATCAGCAATTTCCATGATGGTACTCTCAACTGGTTCAACATGACCGGTAGCCCAAAACTCCCACAGCAATGACATGTCAGGAAGGTCTACAAAAATATGGCCGTTATTAACATCAAGATAAGGATTCTCGTCATCCCTGATGACCACCTCACCATTGGCAATAACTATCAGTTGATCTTCTTCATAGTCCCAACATTCCCAAAGTTCAAGCTGCTTTTCCTGGTCGTTTTTGACTGGGAGTACTTTTTGTTCGCCAGTCTCGGCTTTTCTGATATCACCATCAATTTGAGACATCTTTTTGGTATTGATTTCGTAGCGTTCTTTCTTCCAGTCTTCAACTATCTTCGGCTCGCAAAACTCAAGATTTTTATAAATTTTGTTGTCGCCTCGATTTTCTTCCTCTTTGGAGATTTTTTCTTTTGCCTTGACGATTCTATGAATAAGCCAAGGGCAGCCATCCTGCAAGTCCTCTGTCTCAGGAGCTGGGAGAAAGTCCCACAAATCACAAAGGATCATGGTGGGGTCGTCATAAATAGTCTTAACTGTTCCATCAGATCTTTTTCGGTTTATTACCTTCCAGGCTAGTTTTGCAATTCCATTGCCATACAAAACTGAAGATTCAATCCAATTGGGCAGTTTTCTGGCTAGTTCTATGATGTCAAAGTCATAATTAACCAGGTCGCTCCAGGATCCCAGAGCAGTTGACTCAATATCTGTTTTATCCCTCGGGATGACACGAGTCTTTCGTTTAGCTGTGGCAAGGCGGGAAACTACAGTCTTAACGATCTCGAATGCAATAGGAGGCATTAAGCGAGTGTTGTACGCATAGTTTTGTTTGTGTTGGTACGCTCGGTAGAGACGATACATCCGTAGCCACTTAGCTTGATAAGGCTCACGAAACTCTTTTGCACGCTTAAAACGAGCTTTCCACTTGGTTAGGAGCTCCGTATCACGCTCTGAAGGTTGATACCTAACTGTTGATGTGATTTTTACTTCTTTTACTTCTGGTTTTGGCATACTGGTTTTAGGCAACAAAAATGGGGCTTAGGTTCGTCTACTTCTGGAAAATAGAGAAACCTAAGCCCCGATAGATTCGTTAGGCGGTTAATTTATACTTTTAGGCTATAAAATTAAGGGGAGAAATGCTAGTTCGTTACTATCAGAAGCTGTAAGTTTGATGGGTAATTCATTAAAACATTCGTCTGCTTTGGGTTTCGATTTTTACATGCCAGACTTCCATAATAAATTTGTTTGCGTCTTCTTCACTGATAAGAGGTAGTAAGTCATCATCAGCTCGGTCCATGATAGGCACATGCCCATAGCGGCTTCGCTTCTTTTCTACAAGCCCATGTACTTCCATAAGTAGCTGATCGTAACTTGGTGAAATCAATTTTCCTTTTTCAGGCGGACCCTCGGGATACCATTTTTTCCGATATGCTTCCTCAAAGGTTTTTATATATTCCTTAAGACCATCGACAACTTCTTTCTTACCCAGCTTCAGAGCTAGTACACCAACATAGCAGGCTCTCTCCATTATTCTTGGTTCTGTAAAACCATAACTGTCACCTTCACCTAAGGTCAGCATTTTAATCGCAAAGTTGTAAAGAATTTTAATTGCATCCTTGGCAGTTTGATCTAACTCTTGTTGGATGGCTCTTATGCCTATTTTTGATGCTGCTTCAATTAAAGAGTCAAACGAATTGTTATCTTTGATCTTTTTAAGGTCATGGGTAAACCATTCTGTCTGGAAGATATACCAACCAATTTGTTTTGTTAGTTCCTCTTTGTCACCTGCCCATTTTTCGTTTTTGGTTAGGTCGACTAATAAACAACCTACATCAGAAATGATCTCACCAAAGGTGCTGACTAAAATGTGGTTAGCTGTTTTCATCTTTTCTGAAAGGTATCGGAGAGTGGATCTTAACTCCTCTGTAGTAGTAAAGAATGCTTCTTTCCAGTCATTCCTTTCTTCTTCAGTTTTAGCGTTTGTAGCTGCTCTAGCTGTTTGGAAAATCATTGAGGACATCGCCGTGAATGGACTGGCTAAGTTTGTTTGGATTGAGAAACTGTTATCTAGAGAGCCGGTCACCATAGAAACATAGGCATAAAAAATAATGTTTCTAAGATGCTCCCATAGAGAACCTAGCTCCATTTCCAAGTTAAAATATTTTGTTGCTATCAGTTGAGACAAAATCGAAGTGTAAGTATTGATTACCTGACCCAAAACTACGTTATATTTGTTTGTTAGGGCACTCATTGCGATCTTGTCGAGCATGTCATAAATCGATATGAACTCGTGGTGGAGGTTTTGCTTTATTACGATTGGAATTATTTCTTCGTATGCTAATATGCCTTGGAACAAAGCCTCTTGGTTGTTGAATTTAATAGCGCTTTCAAGCAACTGGTTTAAGTAGCCTCTGCATTGCTCCATTATTGGGCTTTCTACTTTATGCTTGGTCAAATAGTTTATTTCACTGGCAGACTTACATAACTGCACAAAAATAGAAATTACTCTAGTAATCCCTTCGTTATCATTCTCCCTCATGTAATTTTCACCAACCGCTACTAATCTTTCGAGTGGAGGAGTTAGGAAAGCACGAGAATCGCTAGTGGTGGCTAAAATGAATCCGGCAGGTAGTACGAATGAGGAATCTTTTCTGGTCTGAAAATACTTTTGAAGAATATTGGTTACCACCTGCAGAACACCAAGAGCAGAGCTTCTCTCATTGGCGGCTACCAATTTTCCATGATAATCAAAAAGATAGTTCAGTCTGCTATTGATATAAGCAAACTCTGGTTTCAAATATTGGAATGAGGTTGCCAAAGCCTCCTCTTTGGTAACCTTTTTATCGAGTTTTGGCTGTCGAATCAAAACATCGGCAATTTCTTGAGCTCGTTTATGAGTAAAGTCTAACTTGGCAAACGCTTGCTTAGAAGCAATTTTTAAGACATTATTCGGATCAAGTCTGTCTCGAACCCTTTGGTAAAAGACAAAGGTTAGGTAAAAAACAAAGCCAATTAAGAATAACGCCAGTTGGAAAGAAAATACTGTCAGCCCCAAGTTGAGCTTCCCAAATAGAAGTGCCAAAGAGAAAACCACCAAGGAACAAATGCTAATGAGAAAAAATATTACATCGTGCAGCCAGTCTCTTGCGGCTGTCTCATAAAAACCCACCGGAATACGCTCTGCTGCGTTACCCATTAGAAGAATGCTAAGTGAAAAGATAATCGCCAAGATTCCACCAATCATGGCCGCCACTGCTGTGAAGAAGGTAATGGCATCACTCCTAGCAAATACCGGATCAATAAATTGTCCAAATAAAAAAATCGAGCCAAGGAGAAGTGAGAAATAGACCACTGAACCAATAAGCATTCTCTTCGCGTTGAGAAAGTGGAGGATTCTGAATCTAAAGTACGTTTTTACTGTTAGTCTACTTATATAAAAATAGAAGATAACAGTTTTTTTAAGTAAAGAAGCCTTTTCAGTTACTTTTTTAAGCCATGAGAGCAAGGTTTTTTTTACGGTCTGAAGAGACTCTAGGCTGAGGTATTCTTTCAGCTCCCTTTTTCGTTTTTTAGTCTTTTTATTATTTGCACCCATATCTGCCTATTTAGCAGTTAATCGATCTTTGATGCGCTGCTAATGATCGCATCAAAACTGTTAATCTTATTAACAGCCGTATGGGGCAGGAGTTTATAAATCCATTTTCCTCCGGTGGCTTCTGAGGCGATTTTACACCATTCCTCAGCTTGTTTAGCCTTGGCAAAAACCTCAGGATCTTTTTTGTCAATCTTGGTTTTGTCTTTTACCTCTACAAGGTAGCTCCCATCTTTGCGCTCCACAATGAAATCAGGATTGTAGTTACTACCATAGACATACTTGATTGGAAGCTGTCCATTACGTAATCTCACCCAAGTTATAACAGTTGAGTCTTTCTCGAGTGAATCTGCCAGTAGCTTCTCTTGAGCAGAATCAAAGACGTAAGCTGAATAAACACTCTTGTTATAGCCTTCGATAATATTTCCACGCGACTCTTTTTCAGTAACAGCATTCTTATCTAAGAGGGTGTCTGTAACTTTTATTGATTTTATATACGGCTCAAATCCAAGTTCTTGATCCAGTGCTTTGAATTTAATCTGTGTTTTTTCTTCAAGACGCGCTCGAATTTGTGGCAAGAGATCATCTAAAATCGTTTGTTCATGTAACCGCACTAGTTTTGACAGCACATCTTTTTCTGCCTTTACCTGAGATAAATAGTGTTTGACTATCTTCTGTAAAACCTCTTTAAAGGCAATGTCTAGCTCTGTCATTTCTCGAATAATTAAGCGCACAATCCTGTTAACCGGATCGATTTCATTCTTGCTTTCAGTTAAATCAACTTCGACTTCTTCTGTTTCTCTTGAAACAATATCTACCTTAATAAGTTTAGGCGCAATCTTTTTAAGTTCCTCCAGACGCATCTCTGGGTCAAAATATTCTAGTTTGTTACTTGAGAAGACTTTGGTTTCAACAATAGGTATTTTTACCCAGAGTTTTTTGTTCTCTGTTGGTTTAATCTCAATAGATTTCAATTCTTCTCGATCTCTAGTTTCTTTAACTCCAATCAATCCCTCTGCTACTTCGTGAGCCACAGCAATCACTCTGGCAAAGTTATCGTGAGAAATAATATCTAGGGAATCAATTGCTTCGACACCAGTCAGCTGACCAAAGGGTAAACGAAGACCACGGCCAATGGTTTGCTCAATAAGAGTCTTACTGATAGCTGCTCTGAAGGGAATGATTGTATAAACATTGCGAACGTCCCAACCTTCCTTTAGTTTGTCAACATGGATGACAATTTCATTTTTATTAAGAGGGAATGGTTCCTCAAGTCGAAGGAGTTGGTTGATAGAGTCAATTTCACTTTCACTGGTAACTACTAAGGTTTTGTCCTTGTAGTATCCATCAAAGAACTCCTTACTGGTAATCAAAGCCTTTACATCATCAGAATGTTGGATAGATTTCGTGGTGATGAGCGTTATTGGCAATATAAAGGGTAGCTTGTTGTTTTTACTATATTCCTCTACAAGGGCTTTCTTTTCTCGGTGGAGTCTAATACCGTCTTCTAATTTAACAAGCTCCTGGTCGCCTTTATATGTGTAGTTATCACTTCGAGCAATAACGTAAGGAATTTTAATGTAGCCACCTTTAGCACTTTCGCCAGCTTCAAGTTGTTCTAGGGCTTTCCTGGAGTCTTTAATTGCATCAGCAAGAGAGTAGGTGTAAACGACATTTGGACTGCTTGGAGTAGCTGTAAACTCTAAGCCTAGCTCTGGTTTTAGATTATTAACTGCTCTAATTGACTTCTCGCCTCGATACCGGTGACTTTCATCCATCAAAATGACGAGGTCTTTTCTCTGAAGTAACTCGGCAAAGCTAGAACCCAATGTCTCTTGGTATTTGTGGAACTTAAACTCTACGTCTTTTCTCTCATTGAAAATTTTTTGGATATTGAAGACGTAAATGTTTACTGCATCAAATAATTGGTTTCCAAAGTCTGCATATTCATAATTCTCGCCTGTTACAAGATTAAAGAAGGGGAAGCCTACTAATCCATCAAAGACGTATTTTTTGCTTCCAGGAGTGAAGTTGTCGATAGTCTTGGTATAAATAGTTTCACTAGGGGTAAGAATAAAGAAGTCTTTAAGTCCTTTAGTGTAGTAGAGCTGGGCAATCATTGCTGCCATCAATCTGGTCTTACCAACTCCAGTAGCTAGAGCAAAAGTGAACGATGGAAACTCTGTATCAAATTTAATATTGCCAACTAATTTTGCTTCGATTTCTTCAGGAGTATCTTTTCCAATACGCACATCAGCAAGAATTGCATTCAATTTTTGCAATGATAATTCTTGAGGTTTTCTCAAGCTTAGTTCTTTGGTTATTTTTTCTACAACAGTTTTACTCATACGTTAAATTTCTTAAGTAATACATCAGGCATTCTTTTTACTTCTACATTATCCGGCAATTTCAAACTACTTGAGATAGTTTTTGCATAGATTACTAAATAATCGGCTTTATCGCCAATTTCGTTTAGTAAAACATTAATGTAATCTTGGGTTAGGTATTGTTCTGTTACGTGAGCTGCTGTACTTCCAGAGAGTCCATGCAAGCCATTGTCTGGATTATATGGTTTAAATCCTTCAACTTTAAGGACTGCCCTAATTAGTTTACCGTTATACATTTTAGGATTAATGATTGTGTAGCGTAAATCATCATCTTGAATAAATAAACTCTCTCCAAGTTCAAAATATTTAAATCCGCTTCCACCTTTCCAAGCAATCTCTTTACTTATTCCTGTTTGATCTTCTCCAGATACAACTCGTTGAAGTCTTGGAGCAATGTGAGTATTGGCTTGTTCGCCGAACTCAACCATGATCCAATTTCTACCCATCTTATGCGCTACAGCTCCAGATGTTCCTGATCCAGCAAAAGAATCTAAGACAAAATCTCCTGGTTTAGAAAAATGCCTTATTATAATCTCGAGCAATTTCTCTGGCTTTTTACCGCTTCTAAATTCTACTCCTCCCTCAAGCCGACAATTTCCAAAACTCGCAGCTAAATCATAAAAGTTTTCTATCGGGGAGCGTTTCATCTTGTCTTTGTCTGAAAGACTACTCATTGGTACACCTTGATAATACTTACCTTTTGTAGCTCCTTCCCGTTGTGGTCCAGTAAAGTAGCGGTAATCAAATTTGTCATCACCAATTCCGAAGACTTTATATAAAACACCATACCCATCAGATTCATATCTTCCGGTAAGAAAATCTCTAAAAAATCTTCCAGATGAATTACCGTCTAGGATCGTACCGGATGCCCAGATTTCCTTTAACCCATTATCCCCAGCTTCACCTTTTCTTATTTTGTATTGTCCTTTTTCAAACATAATGGCTTTTTTATTGCCTAAGGTAATCTCTTTACCCTCTGTCAGTTCATCAACATAATATTGGAACTTTTCAAAAGACGTTACTGTTTCTGTGAGGTTTGGTTTTGCGCTATAAGACTTGCGATAGATATAAATTCTCTCAATTTCTTTGTGATAATCCATATCACTTTTGAGAGTTTTCTCTGGATATCGAACTCTCACATAAAATGTAGCTTGGTGATTATCACGTCCGAAGGTTTCATCAAGCAAAACTTTTAGGTAGTCACCCTCAGTATCATCTATATGACAGCAAATAAATCCGTCACGGCGAAGCAGCTGTTTGAGCAACTCTAATCTATCTCTCATCATTGTTAGCCAAATAGATTGCTCTAGTCCGTCTTCGTAGTGTTCAAAAGCGTTTCCAGTATTGTAAGGAGGATCAATGTAAATTAAATTAATTTTATTTCTGTAATCTTGAAGTAATGATTTCAACCCAAGCAGGTTGTCACCCTTTATAAGAATATTGTCGGAATCTTTTTCCCCATAATCTTCTTTTTCAATTAAAATGCGCGGCTCAGATACTCTTGGGTCTTTTTTGTGAACCCATACATATTGTTTAGTCTCAGCATCGTAATAAAGACTTTTCTCTTTATTTGTCCAAGTGAGTTCTAGTTTTTTATCGTTTTTAATCATATTTATTATCTTTTATTATAAATGCTGAACTCATGAGTACCTAACACAAGTATCTTATTGACTCTCATCTTCTTTGCGGTCTTGTCTGATAGGTTAAAGGCATGACCATTACCAATGGTATTAGTAGCAAGAGAGAAGGGGCTTTTGCCTAGATTAATCTGGTATGCAATTGTATCCATAAAAGCTACTTTTCCTATTAAAAATCCGTTCACAACTTCAAATGCCACAAAGTAGTGATTATTTCCTTGTTTAATTCTTTCAGAAACGAAGTTGTTATTTATTACGCTAACAAAGTTTTTAGCATCCCCGGTTCCTTCTTTTATGAAGTCACATACAGGCTTTAATTCTTCTGAATAAATGGTTGAAAGAAAGCCACTTGCATTGGCACAATATACGAAATACTCGAAAACTACTTTTGCGACAAAGCGAGCAGTTTTAATATCTACGTTTTGCTGTGCAATAAAGCTTGATTTAATTTGTTTTGATTCTTCGTTGACTGTTTCGTCACTAAAATTCGCCTTTAAAGCTAATGCTGTCATTGCTGCTTCAACAATCTTTACAGAATCATCTCTGTCACCAACCCATTCTGCAGTTTCAGCTCCTTCTCTAAAAGGCTTGATTTTGTATTTCAACTTATTAATTTCATTTTTGGATGTTATAGAAGCTACTTCTTCAGCGAAGACAAAGGCATAAAGATCGCCCTTCTTTAATAATAGGAGTGGGTCTTTAGTTGACCCAATTTTTTCAAGTACGCTTTTTACTAGCAAAAATAATGGATCGAACGTAATTGTTTCATCGGAAGAAAAATGGAATTTTAAGAGACTAGAGTCGTATAAAATAACAGAGCTTTGCTTATCTTTCTTTCTTCTTAGATGGAGTCTTGCAATTAAGCCCTCAAAGCTTTTCTCTGCAAAGTGTTTTTCAATTGATTTGCCCAGGATCTCATTGCAGTTATCACACACTACATCACCCAGAAAGTAGATGTCTGGCTGAAAATTGCCCATGAATTGACTCAGCACATGAGCTTTTCTCTTAAAAGAGTCAGGCTCCTGATTATTACAGTAAATACATCTCGGACTTTGCTTTGTCATAATCGTTTTTTTGCTGTCCAAAATAGCTCTAATGGCCTCAGGGTCGTAACGCCTATCACCACGATCACTTACCCTAATTGCTTTTAATTTTCCACTTGTATCCCAACGCCTTAATGTCTCGACATGGACATTTAATATTTCCGCCGCTTGGCGAATAGTTAAAAGTTTTGGTAGGCTATCTTTCTTGTTTGGCATACCTCAACTTAATTATACAAAAATAAAGCCTAAATTGGTATACTAGCAATGTAGTTTATGAAACAAATCCCATCACATAGCCAAAATGACTTTACTGACAAAGAATCAGTTAGTTTGATAGAAAACACCTTAGCTCACCACAAAAGGGTGATGTCAAAACTATATTCAAGTGATAAGTGGCCTAATATTGATGGGCATATTGAAGTTCAAGATGTTAATAACATCCTAGTGGGGCGTTCATATGTACAGGTGAAGACACTTCCTGTTAATCACAACTTAAAGTTTGCATGTCCGGTATCTTTTTTTTCAAGCTGCGAGTTAGAACCATGTTTTTTGTTTGGTGTCGATAATCAAAATGGGAGAGTCTATTGGCTTTATTTCGATGCTCACGTTATAAAAGAAATTGACTTTGAAGATAATACATCTACAAAAACGATTGAGTTTAACGAATCACAATACTTTGACAAGAATAAAACAGATTATGTTGAGGCTTGGGAAAAAATCATCAAGGACAATCAACAAAAATTCAAACACTACAACGAGCTCAAGACTTCATATGAGCTGATTCTCAGCAGTTCTAATAGAGCTATAGGGAAAACTGATAAGAACTTTTCTAAGATTCATCTATTTCTTGATGAACTCAATAACAAATTAGACCACCAATTTCAAATAGTAAAAGACATCTTTTATCCAAGAACCTGGAAAATAGGACTTGCTTACTACGATTATGAAGGCACCACGGTTAGTTATACTCCATTTCCCATTCCCATCGATCAAAATGACGTTCAAATAAAAGAAGTTGACAACACTTTGCGAGATAAATTGAAGCAACAAGGCCTTGGGTTTACTGGACACTTTGCTGAAAACCCTATTGAGGTTAGGCCAAGAGAATATGCGAAAGAAATTATAGGTTCAAAAATGACATCTATCTTGGAGAGGCAACTTCTAAACCACAAAGGGCACGAGTTGTTGGCTCAAGAAACTGTGTTTAACTTCATTAATAGTTACCACGACTACTTAGATTTACCTAAAAAAGACTCTTACTCTGTCGAAGAAGTAAAAAGTAGCAATGAATTAATGCGGATGAAAAACACTTCCTTGTTATCTATAAATGCAAGGCACATCAATCTAAGTATTTTTTGGGAACTCTTAAATTTCTTGGAATCAAAACAACTGCCAATCAGTAGAGTGTATAGGGCAAAAGATTTTTCAAGGATTCCCAATGGTGGCTGGGTTTGGGATGTTTTCTCAAAACCAGATACGGAACATAACTTAAATATTGTTTTTGATAATCTTCCTTCGGCTTATGAACAGCTCATCTTTAATAACTTCCCTTTGCTTAAAGAAGAGTTTTCACTCTTTCAAGAAGCAGACAAAATCCTCGTTCGCTACAAGCTTAAAGAAAGGTACACGGATTACGGCTCAGGACCTACTTATGAAATGTTTTACCTCAAGGCAGATAGTGGTGCTTCACAAAAATCAATTGAAGTAATAGGAGATAGTGAGGCAGATGTACTTAACAAGTTATTTTATAGTGGTGGACCTTACAAATTTGAATATAAGGGTATCCAATACACCTTACTTTCAGTACATCACAGCGTCCTAGATTTTATTTACGACGATACGCCATTATTCAAGTTAGTGTACGAAATACTCCTTCAAAGAGTTAAACAGTATTTTGAAAAAAGTAAGCAAGAACAGTCTATGGAGATTGCTAAACCTTAGGTTGTTTTTACTCAAAGCTTATTGTGGACAGTATCTGCTCAGTAATCACTTTGTTTTCTTCAGTAGGTGGCCATGTCGAGAAAGAGAGGGGTTTACCGTCTTTAATGACAAGAACTTGGTATCTAGTCTTAGGACCAATAACAAGCCCTTCAAAGCCCACGTAATCGCCTACGGTGGCTTCTTTGATGGTGCCTGGGTCTGTATCTTTCTTTACTTGTTCTAATCCTTGTTCTGTCATTTCGTTGTCGGCTTGATAAAGGCTATAAAGTTGGTAAGTCGGTTCATCCTCAGGCCCTGATTCTATATAAAAATTGATAAACCGATCATTTGCTATGTCTTGCCTAAATCTCATTCCTTCAGGCACAGTCACATAAAGTCCGACAGGTGCTATAAACTTCTCGTTTTGTTTAAGTGATCTGCCTGGAGTTGCCTCTGGTGTTGGAGTAGTCTGAACTTGTTCTGGTATAGGCGCCGCCGATTTAATGGCCGCTTGCCTTTGGGAATATATCCATATACCTGATATGACGATCACGGCGAGAGCAATAAGTGTTATTGGTTTTAGTTTCATATTCTTATTTTTCAGGTCTTTGACTTGGTCCACCGCGTCCACTTGGCATAAATAGGTAGTTATAAGCGGTGAAATCGTTGGCGAATTTAGCTTTGTTGAGCAAGGTATCCGCAATTTCTTCATCAGTCATTTGGTAGTTCAAGTAGTAATGACTGTTTATGTCGATAGTATTGTTACCAACTTTGATTGAATCTTCTTGGCCAGATGTAGTGTCTTTAGTTGTCTCCAAGAGTTTGTTGAGCTTTGCTTCGCTATCTATAAATCCATAGTAGTAAAGGTTACCCACTATGCCTTGGACTGTTGTTGTCTTGCTTACTCGTAAGTCAACGCCGTTTACAGCCATTTCCTCGGCTTCAGCGGGGCTTACACGCATATGTTCTATAAAGTAAGCCTCTACGGTCTTACGTTGTTCTGGTGGAAGATAATTTTCAGGGTAGGGGTTGCGATTCTTTAGGTAAAAATAACTTCCGGCGAGCAGTAGGAGGATGGTTATTGTGATTACTATCATTGTTCTTCTCATGGCTGTATGAGCTAAATATATCAAATTTGAGTGCTATAGTCTAGTTTTTTCCTACTTATCTTATTTGTCTTACAAAACCTTTCAAGAACGAACCTAGCCCCTTGATCAGGGGGGCTAGGCAGGAACAGATATAAAACGAAGACTTACCTAGTCGGCTATCTTCATTTCATCAAAGCCAATCTTGGATGTGCCATTGCATGGATTGTCATCCAACCAGACATTTCCAATGTTGTACCACCACGGATCGCTTGGATCTGTTCTTACCCAGGCATCATAGTATGAATTCTGGTTTATAGAAAAGTGATACTGGCTTGCTGTATTGTAGCTGAGCAAGTACGGAGCTGCCGTGTTAACCGCATTAGTCCCTGGAATATAGGTATCATGCGTAGCCCAACCATTTGGACCAGCACCGTTATTCCATTTGGCATAATTACTTAGCGAACATCCAGAGTAGGTATACTTCATGTGTGTTGGACTACAACTTCCACTGTCATAACAGTAACCTTCATTGTTCACCTGGTACCAGTACTGACCTGGACCATATGCCGTATAGTAGCCTCCATCGTTTGCGTAGATAGTGACTGCAGCGTGGGCAGCTTGTGCTCCTGTTGTCATCATGAAGACTCCAACAAGTAACCCGAATAGCATTTTTGATAGTTTTTTCATTTTTTTCACCTCCTTTCTTTTTTATTTTTGCCCTCGCTTACAATCCCAGCGTATTTGTATAGCTGAGAAGATCGCCTCCGACAGTAAATCCTACCTGTACGAATGGCTTGGTACTATCTACTTCTCTTGATCCATCTACGAATCTGAAGAAATAGTTTGTTCCGCCTTTTTCACCAGTACTTGCAGTTAATTTGCTGAGATCAGCATTTGGTGCATTCTTGGCGATGAACTCTCTGGCTTTTGCTTCCAATTGCTCAGGAGTAAACTTTGCTTCGGTGTTATACACCTTGGCAGCTTCTCCGATTGCCAATGGAGCTGGTCCGAATTGAACGATTTCATTCGTTCGCATATCAACCTCGAAGTAGTCTTTGCCTACCATGTAGAATTCAGCATTAACTTGGTTGTTATAGCTTGATCTAGAAGTAGAGACGTACTCAGGATTGAGACCGTCATTACCAGTAAAAGCTCGGATTTTTGCGACTGCAGCTGATCTCTCTGATGCTGGACGAGCCAGAGATTCTTCCTTCGCGTTGGAAGCCTGTCTGTGTAAGTCCACTAATTGCTTAGCGGAATCACCAGTAAAGACTTTTTCACCGTCGTGAACTCCGTCACTGACGTTGCCAGCGTTAATGGCAGCTTCTGTCTTGGTCTTCAAGCTCTCGGTAAGGGCATCGAGACTTGGGCCAGACTGTGCAGAAACAGCAGTTACTAATCCTGCTAATGCTACGACTGCAGCGAATGCAGGTAGCACGATTTTGGCTTGATTTTTGATTTTCATTTTTTTCACCTCCTTTCTATTGTGTTTTAATTAATAAATAACCCAGCGATAATTATTAATAAGCTGGGTTTTCAGGGAAAATAAATGAGATAGATTGAAGCGAGTTGGTGGGTATTGAGTAAGAGTTATCTTATTATTCTTACTTCTCATACATCAATGATTGCAGAACATTTTGAGAATGTCAAGTCCTGTTTATTAGTGGTGATTACTGGGCTTATTACTCGAGGAGATTAGCGAAGATACTGGTCAATATTTAGTTCGTGTTCTGCAAAGGATTCACTACAGTGGATGATTCCTTCTGAGTCGTGGAGATAGTAGATACAATCTGTCGCTTCTGGGTTCAAGACCGCCTCAATAGCGTCCATACCTGGGTTAGAGATTGGGTGAGGAGGCAATCCTTTGTTGAGATATGTATTAAAGGGTGACTCTATGCTCCTAGTGTCGCTTCCTTTAATAGGTGACCACCAGTCGTTTTCAGTTTTTCCTCTTGCGTATTGCACCGTGGCATCAATTTCCAGTTGTTTGTTTTGATCAAGTCTATTCCATAGTATTCCAGCAATTAGTGGCATATCATGGGGTCCTGCTGCCTCACGTTGGATAATTGAGGCAAGAGTGAGTGCGGTGGTCCATTTAATGTTCTTTGCGGTGAATTCCTCTGGGTAGCCGGCGAACCGTTCGTTGAAACGATTTATCATTCGCTTAGCCGTATCTAGTCCGTTTTCGTCAGTTGGTATTAGGTATGTGTCTGGAAAATATACTCCTTCTCTGTAGTCGTATTGCATCGCTGTGTAGGTGGTGTTCCACTTTTCGAGTTCCTCATTACTCCAGTGAAGTTCTTTTGCCAAACGCTCGCCAATTTCTTCTTTTCTGAGTCCTTCTGGGATAGTGATCCATTTGAGCTGTGGCTCAGAGGTTAGGACGATTACGAGTTCCCGGGCATTCATGCTCTGGGAGATTCTATATCCGCCTGGTTCAATTGAGCCGAAGCGGAGGGTCATTATGCGTGCTAAGGGTAAGGCCCAGGGGAATCGAAGATACTTGCTGTCGCTAAGCCGTTTGGTTGTTTGCTCCTGGTTTGTTCGACTAATGGTAAAAATTGCTGGACCTGCTTCATTTTTCGGTGCACTTGTGATGAAAAGTGCCGAAGCAAGAAGTATCGTTGCTACGGCTATTGTTGCAAAAATCTTTATGTTTTTCATAATTCACCCCAAGTATACCGGGACTTTTAAGAATATCCAGTTTTCGCTTTTCACCTATCGTTTAAGATGGTTTGAAAAGTGAACTATTTGGCCTCCTTGTGTCATTGTGAGAGTTAGCTGAGGAGTAAATGTTTCGCCATTTTCTTTTCTTGGGTTACCTCTCCAGGTAAGGAAATAATTTACATGACCTGATTCATCGTCCTTCGCTTCACTAACTAGGGTGAGTTTTTCTACCTCTATTTTTCCTAGGGCTATTTGGTGATTTGCTATAAATTCACGCGCCCGCTTTTCAGCCTCTGGTTGTGAGTAGCGTGGAGTATAGTCATATTCTTTCTTAGGACTGGACCACCTAGAACCATCTTTATTTTCTCCCCAAGCGCCCTCTATAGCCGCCATCTCAACGATCTGATTTGTTTTTATCTCGATTATGAATCGATCAAAATCTAAGGTGTAGGTTTCTATAAGTGGTTCCTCGTCTTGATTGTTTGGATTTCTAACAACGCATTCGTACTCAACATTTGCATCTGGCCTATCCATAAAATCTCTTATGGCTGCTACTGCTTTTTCCTGTTCCTCTGGAGGTCTTGCGCTGACAGAACACCATTCTTGCTGAGTTTGCTTATACTTCTGAGTATTCTTGTCTCTGTAGGTTGGATCGTTGCTGAGCAGTTGTGTAAGCTCCTGTTGTAGTTGGTTTTTTAAGTTGATAAGTGCATCAATAATGGATCCCTTAGCAAAAACAGGTGAGTTGTTGGTAAGGACTCCGACAAAGAAAACAAGTAAAACTACTGTCGCAAAAGCAAGAGGGAATCTAAAGGTCCAGAACGGTCTTGGGGCAGGAGTGAACGTTTTATCCAATTCAACCTCTAGTTCTTTTTCTTCTCTCACTCTCGCCAAGATTTGTTTTTCCAACATACTTATATGTTTGAATTCTTTTTTACTTTCCTGAAGGAAAAATGATCGAATAATGTTTCGTAATTTCATAGCAGTGATTCTTTAAGCTTAACTATCGCTCTGTAAAAGCGCATTTTAACGGCGGGCTCTTTTGAATCAAGAGCGGTTGCGATATCGTCAAAGGACATTTCTTCATTGACTCGCAGTCTGATAATTTCCTGCTCAGCCGGCTTAAGCTTTTTGAGTGCTGACGTTACTTTCTCAACATCTTCCTCATGGGTAATTTTTGCCTCCAACAATACTTCTACGTCGCTATCGTCAAACAACTCAATATTATTTTGTTCGATCGAGAGAGTATTCTTATTGGATCTAAACATGTCTGTTATAACGTGTCTGCAGATAGTCAGGAGCCAACTTTTCAACTCGCCCTCACTGTTAAATTTGAAATTGTTGTATGCTTTCATAGCTTTTAAAAAGGTTTCTTGGACGGCATCATCGATGTCGTCTTGTTGGGACAAGGACTTTTTCGCAAAAAAATAAACTAGTCGGATGTAATCTCTGACTACATCTTCAAAAGGTGGTTTCATCATTTTTTATTTGTCCTGTCCCACCCCTCTATAAAAGAGAACGGATGAGTTTTGGAAAAGTAACATTTTCGCTTTCTTACACAATTATAGCGAACTTCTTAGGGAAGAGGTTGAATATACTATAGTTCTATCAATGAATTACGATAATAATATATTGACAAACGATAAGCCATAAACTATAATTTTGTCGTTAAAGCAAACAAGGACTCATTATGAAACGAAGTTCAACATTAATCTTAAAGGTCGTACTTTGCCTGATCGCGATCGGCACACTTGCCGGTATGCTTTGGTTTCCTCAGACGGAAGGAAGAGCTACTAACCTGGATCTGATCAGTATCTATGCCGATCCGCTAATTATTTACACTTATATCGCTTCAATTCCATTTTTCATTGGCTTATACCAAGCATTCAAATTATTAAATCTCATTGATGCTAATAAGGCCTTTTCCCAAGGTGCGGTGAACACGCTCAAGAATATGAAGTTTGCTTCCCTTAGCCTTATTGGTTTTATTGCATTAGCTTTGTTTTACATCCGTTTCTTTGCGCCGCTTGGTGTAGATGATGATCCGGCCGGTCCCACAATGCTTGGTCTTGTCGTGTCAATCGCATTCGGTGTGATTGCCACAGCCGCCGGTGTCTTTCAAAAGCTTCTCCAGAATGCTGTCGACATAAAATCAGAAAATGATCTAACGGTATGAGGTATTTTTATGGCAATAATAATAAACATCGATGTCATGCTGGCAAAGCGGAAAATGAGTGTAACTGAACTTTCACAGAGGGTTGGTATTACTATGGCTAATCTTTCTATTTTAAAAAATGGCAGAGCAAAAGCGATTCGTTTTTCAACATTGGAGGCAATCTGTAAAGCCTTAGACTGTCAGCCTGGAGATATTCTGGAATATAAGGCTCACTAAATATTATTTTGAGGTTGTTTCTCCTCAGTAGAAGGAATTAGATTAATTTTTTTCATCAGCTCTTTGATCTCGCTGACCAATGTTTGGGCTTTGTCGAGTTTCCTGTAGATCTGATATTTAATTTTTTGATCCTCATCACTGTCTGGTTTTTGCTTCATGTTTTTTTCACCTCCCATCGTTTTTTGTACTTACGGTAGTTAGACATTATTTCCAAGATTTTTTCTCTGGAGAGACCGGATAGTACCACCACATTCCTCAAGTCAAACATGTTGGTCTTGCCTGAGTTTTGTACTTTTAGATATGCCTGAAAGTCCTCTTTTGTTATCTTAGTAGCCATAGGACTCCTTTAACTGCTAATAGGGCGATAACGATGACGTACATGACACCGAAGAAGTAAGCCAGCCGTTTTTCCAGTTTTGGGTCGGCATAGTTTTCAATCTTTTTTAGAGGTTTGTGGTTCATGCAACAAGCAATTATCATCAAACACCTCAAGAAGTCAAACTTTGTTTATCAAAGCTCGACATCACTTTGTTTCTTGGGTGTTTCTCCGGCACTACCGCCTTCTTTAGGATCGATTCTTTGCTGTTCGGTGATTTCTTTGCGATAAGGTTTACCGTTTTGTATAAACACCTCAACCTTGCCAAATTTAACCACTCGGATATCTTCAATGATCTTGGCTTCTGCTGGTGTAACAGCTATTGTTGTGTCGGCTAGTTTATTTATTTGGTTCATATTTCAGTCTTTTTCTCATGGCTATCTGCCAATAAATAAGTGATAGCCAGAAATCATTTGGTCCGGTGTTGGCCCACTCGCGCTTTGCCTGACCGAACTTGTCGGTAACTGTTCTCGCATACATAGTCTGGGCATGGGTAATAAGGAGCTTAAAAGCTGGGTTGCTAGCTGGGACAGCAAACTTAATATCGCCCCTTCTTAGGGCTGATATTGTGTCATCCATGATTCGAGTGCGTGAGGAAAAAACCTTTACTTCGTCTTCGAAGGCCGTGTCTTTATTTTCTTTTTCATCGAAGAAGCGGATAACCTCAAGCATTTTGGGGTCGTCTTTAAACCAGCTCAGATAAACTCTGTAAGGGAACTCTTTGGCTAAGTTAAATGCCTCCTCGGTATAAGGTTGTCCGTCTATCACAATCGCCCTGACATCAAAAAACTTAATCAGGTCAGATGCTTGTTGCCATCGATCTTGTCCTTCGTGATCCTGGAGAATGCCAATCCAGAAGATCCCTTTCTTATTACCGATCATCACATGATTGCCTTTACCGGTTCCCATTCCGGTATCGATGCCCATTACGTTATATTCACCAGTGGTGTCGGCTTTTGTCTCGGTCACATTTCGAATAAAGAGGCTCGCTGGAATCTTCTGATCTGCAGCAAGGTATGGCAACCCCAGTACAAAGTTGAAAAAGTAGGTATCGTCATCTGCATCTTTTCGCTCCTGGATTAAATTGGCGGCAGTCTTCCATGGACAGTGCATTTGACTAATCCAGTATCCGGAGACGGGTCTGCCTGGGAAGCGAGCTTCCCAACTGCCATAGTCGTTTATGTGGTGGGGAGAGATTTCCTTTTTACATTGCTGGCAGACGTAAATACCTCGTTCTTCATCAACGCTTTTTCCCCATTCCATGTGTTGCCGAAAGCTGCAATGAAGACAGTTAAACCTCCAATGCTTCTGGTCGGATTGTTCAAATATTTTGTCTACACCGAAGTCAGGGGTAGTAGGGGTGGAGAAGAAATGCTGGCTTCTAATCTTGGAGTAACCCATACGCGAGGTGAAGTCTCTTACCACTTCTGGCTTTGATTTATCCAACTCGTCATGAATGTTTCGATCAGAGGTCAACATGATGGCTTCTTTTTCAGTGTAGGTTCCCTTGAAAAAAAGAAAGGATTTACCGATTTGCTTTTGTTCTATCGAATCAACATCTTTACCACTAACTCCTTCCAGGATACAGGGGTTTACCTTGATAAGACGGTTCACTTTGCTTTTAACAAATTCTGAAACGTCGTCTACAGTCGGCAGAGTATAAATCTGATTAATGCCCCAAAACCTTGCTGCGTGTAAAGCTCGCAAGATTTCCATTGTGCTGGCTCCAATCTGCGATCCTTTGCGGATTACCTGCACTAGAGACCAGTCGGAATAAATATCCAACATAAAGCGGTGATCTTTAAATTCGATTGGATCACCGTTTTCATTTTTAATCTTATTCTCTGTAATCCAGAACAAGATGCTATTTTTTTGTTGTATTTCGTTGTCTATCATAGAAGTTCTTAATTGCCTGATCAATTTCTTTGCCTAAAGCTTGCTCCTCTAGAGTTGGTGGTTTTTGGTCTTCTTCGTTAATGGTGTGAGCTACCTCTGTTTTTCCGGTGGAAAGTCCTGATTCAGTCCGAAACATTTCCCAAGCTTTTTTGAAGTCATCTACTGTAATTGGACGTGACCTATTAACCTGAAATAATAAGTAGGTTCCAATCTTTTCGTATAAGCGTGAAACTTTGATTGCCCTTTGCTTTTCAGATCTTTGAAACTCCAGTGTCATTAACTCTTTTTTTTCCTCATCCCAAAGCTTGGATCTTTGAACCCAATGAAAGTTACTTGACCACTGAAATAATGTTTTTAGTGCTGGCCTTTTTCCTAATCTGAATCTTGAGTTCTGTTCCTCCAATTCCCGCCCCATTTCTGCCCACCTTTTGCTCACCTCCCGAATACTTCTTTTCAGCATGGAACAATATGCCAAAAATGCCGAGAACTGAGCCTCTGTTTCTCCCGGCATTTGCTCTATTAGAATTTGTGGTTTAGCCTGTTTTTTCTTCATAAAACATTACATTTTTAACCTTTTTGCTCGTTTACGAATTAGGTCACAGAACTTTTCATCTCGTTCCATGAGATACGCAATTCTGCCTGTCTTATGTACTGCCATGAGGGTACTTCCGGATCCGCCAAAAAGGTCAAGAACAATATTGCCAAACCTGCTACCTCCTTTGAGTGCTTTCATGATCAACCACTCCGGTTTTTCAGTTGGGTGGACCATCTCGGTAACTGCTTTTCTGGGCATGTTCCAGACATCACTTTCGTTTGCTTCGCCAGTGAAGACATGCCTTTCACCTTGTTTCCAGCCATAAATGATTCCTTCTGCTTTGGTTTTCCCTTTGGACAATTTGCCCTTCATGATCTGCTCGTATTGTTTTTTATAATCACTCCAACCAATGGAGAAGGAAGGTTTAACCCAGACAATAGTGCTACTAAATACAAAACCAGAATTCAGCATCTGGTAATAAAACAGAGGGTAGGAGGTGTAGCCGGTGCAGACGTAAATAACACCTCCAGCTTTGAGTGCATCACGCATGGTGTTGAAAAAACCTTCAGTAAACTTTTTGAAGTCTTCCTGACTCTGGTCGTCACCTAGAATTATTCCTTTTTCCGTATGAAACTTCCCTTGCTTTTCCCTACTAGTGTGAGCAACATTGTATGGAGGATCTGTAAATATCATGTCTGCCAGTTTTTCTCCCATGAGTTTTTTAACGTCGTTTGCGTTAGTGGAGTCACCGCACATCAGCCGATGCGGACCGATCTGATAAACCTCGCCATATTTTGATATTGGTTCTGTGATGTTTTTAATTTCTTCTTCAGTGTCCCAGGGTTTTTCTTCTTCCTGCTCCAGAAGCATTGTTGTATCCAAAAGATTACTTACTTCCACTTCGTTAAAACCTGTAAGAGATATATCAAAGTCTGACTGAGTGAGGTCAGTTATTATTTGAGCGAGTTTTTCTTCATCCCATTGATCCTCAATCTTGTTGAGGGCGAGGTTTAGGGCTTTTTCCTTTTGTAGTGGAATATCTACGGAATTGTAGGGGATATCTGTCCAGCCCAGCTCCGTTGCCGCCCGTACTCTTTTTTCGCCACCTATGATGACGTTTTCTCTACCTTTGTGAGTATTGACGACGATGGGAACAGGACAACCAAACTCTTGAAGTGAGCGCTTTAATTGGTCAATAACGCTCCTAGTTACTTTGCGGGGGTTGTATTCCGCAAATTTCAGCAGGCTTATTGCTATTGTTGGGTAGGTTTTGTTTTCCATAGATTTAATAATTTTTTAATATTTACCTTCGCCTTCAGAATAAGAATTTCGTGCCATCGCAATTTATTCCCATCTTGAGGTAGAAGAGGAATAAACTTGTATTTTTCTTTCTCATTCATTTTTGTTTAACAATTTTTTAATAACTTTCAGCACTTTTTCTCGCTTCTCGATGTCTTTGGCGTACTTGGCAATAACATCTTTCTTTGTCAGATTTTCTTCTCTGGCTCCTAAAGGCGAACGCTTGACTACGGTTTCAATCACTGTGTCATCATCAATGTCTGCCAACGTTTCGATGGCGATTTCCATTCTGAGGATTTCCTCATGAACGCTGTTGTAAATCTCGTCTAGTAGTTCGGTTCTGGTTTTGATCATAGTTTTAATACTCAACTTGTACTTTGTTTTTATTGAATACTGCCTCAGTCCATTCGAGGAACTTGCCAGTCTTCAACTCCAAGACCATATAAATTGTCTTGCCAGCATCGTCCTGCTTCGTTCCTTCAAAGTGATACTTTGGATTTTTAGTGCTTATGTCTTTTAGTCCAGGTTTCATATTTGATTCACCTCCTTTGTTTGCATAAGTTTTTTACCTATTTCCGTGATGACCAATGTGGTTACTGCGTTTCCAAGACACTTATATCGCTGGGTGTCACTGATTCCTTCTGTCCAATTATCCGGAAAACCTTGTAATCGCTCGCACTCAACAGGAGTTAAGCGACGAATGTTTAAACCGTCATATACCCCATGTTTGTCTTGGCTGGTTAAGGTGAAAGCGGGATCACCATCGTTTTTAAATCTTCGGCCGTTTTGGCGTTTTTCCATTCGATCGGGAGTTAAGACTGGAATCGCGTACAAACCCGTCTTGCCACCTAGGCCACCAGCGTTTCCGGCTATGGTTGAAGCAATGCCATCAGATGAATAGACCCTCTGGCCTTGACTAAAGTTTCGACTGTTTTGTTTGTTGTCTTTTAGCCACATATCTCTTTTTCCTCTGATACCTCCGATGTAGTGAAGGTAGGTTTCTCCGGCATTTCGGAGGGATCCATAACGGGCATCAATCGTGCTCGAAATCCTCGACCTTCCTGCTTGTTCTGTATACTTCGTCCGATGAGAAATTGAGTAGCTTTCGCCGATAGGAAATACTTCTGGTCGACTTGTTTCTCTAAGATGTCCGACAATGAACACTCTTTCCCTGTTCTGAGGGACTCCGAAATTCTTGCTATTAAGAACTTGCCATTGATACTCATACCCCAGATCGGAGAGAACCCCAAGTATTGTCTGGAAAGTTTTTCCTTCGTCATGACTAAGTAGCCCCTTAACATTTTCAAGGAGAAAATATCTGGGTCTTTTGTCTCTGATAATCCGAGCGATTTCAAAAAACATCGTCCCTCTGGTGTCTTCAAATCCCAATCTTTTTCCTGCGATACTAAATGATTGACAAGGAAAGCCAGCACAGAGGAGATCGTGGTCTGGGATGTCTTTTGTGTCGACAGTTCTGATGTCTCTGGAGTCGCATTCTCCGAAGTGCTTGGTGTAGATTTGGTTGGCATATTTGTCCCATTCGTTGGACCAGACGCAATGAAATGCACGCTGGCCGTGTTGTGATGCTCCGCTCTCATGGTCGGAGCTACTTTCGGATTCAATTTCCACTTTTTGTAGCCCATATCTAAAACCTCCAATGCCGGCAAATAAATCTATAAATTTCATGATTCATGTTGTGTTTTATACAGAGCCCTCTCGTTAGCTCTGATTAAAATTTCGATTATTTCGAGAGCTGTTCCAGTTGCTCTGGTCGAGTGGGATTTTAGTACCTGTTTGTTTACTTCCAGTTCCTTGATAGATTTGTTTGTCGGCGTTAGCGTTGCAAGCTCTTCAAGAGACAGAACCAGCTCTTTTTCTTCAAGCTCTGTCACGACAGTGCTAACTGTGTTAGCCCAATTGTCAGTATCACAACCTGATGAAGAGGGGCAGTATGTTTTCCCTAAATCTTGAATACGACCAGTGCTTCGGTACTGCTCGTAGTAAGATAGGGTTGCTATTCCCTTGGCAACTGCCTGACAGGAAGAATCAAAAGTTTGAAAAGGCGTTTTACAACTGCTCCAACCAAAGGGGTTTCCTTCACAGGCATTTTTCCCGAAAGTACTTTCGACTTTGCTGATACCGACTAATAAATAAGGGTTAACATTATGTTCATCAGCACAACTAACGAAAACAGAGCTCTTGTCCTTTAAGGGGCTACTAAATTCGCTAAGCAAATCTTTGATTGCTTGAACTCTGTAACTGGCAGCGGAATCTTCTTCCATACTAGGAGTTGGTGATGTTGTCTGTTCAGGAACAGGTGATATCAATTCAACATCCCGATTTTGGTTCCTGGCAAATAACACCAATGCAGTGAGAGAGAAACAAAGAAAAGCTAGTAGTATGAATATAAGTTTTCTCATATTTAATCGTTTGCACACCTCCAGTAGAACAGTTGTTCTTTGCTTCGAACTCCGACAGCATCCTTGCAGTACGACAGCGCTATCGCTAACCTGCTTTCTTCGTTATTAAGGAAAGCCTTCTTAATGTGACTGAAGAATTGTCGGCTCGGCTTTCCCATCAATCCAAGTTCGTCCCAAAGTCGTATGGCATCGACTTGCCATTCATACTTGATTCCATCGTTCTTGCTTTTGAGAGGTTCACGCTGCTCAACTATTTCTCCAATCGAAGCGAGTCCGTTTCTTAAATTTTTATGACTTCCAGTACTATTGTCATTTTCTTTGTCTATATCTTTGTTTGCTCTCAATTTGAGACGCGGAAAAGTCTCATTTTGATACGAATCGTATCTCGGTTTGATACTGGCAGTCTCATTTTGAGACTCTGTTTTAATCATCACTTCATCGAACCAACTACTGGTTGCTTTTATGAGTGCTGGTTGATCAGGATGTTTTTCTAGGAGTCTGAGTGAAAGGCCTTTGTTTATAGCTCTAAAAACAGTTGCTCTACCTAAATCTAGATAGCCGGCCAGCGTTTCTTTTCTTGCATAACACCAACCCATCTGGGTATTCTTGGGGTTAGTGGCTAAGTTGTGAATTAAGTCAAACACACAATACTCGTTAATAGTTAAGCCAAGTCTCACCCTGGCATCGTGATTTATAGTTGTATAGTTGAGTCTTGTTACTTTGCTCATGTTTGGTTTTCGTGCAACTTTTCATAGGCATTACTGTTTTTTGCTAGACAGCATTCTTTTCAGGAATATCAGTTGTATCCAGTGGCTCTCTCACGATGTACCACTTTTCAGCTGGAATACCTAAGTAATCGCCGACTTTTTTGACAGTCGAAGGTCGCGGGTCACCACCAATAACTAACACCCGCCTAACTGTTTGGGGGGAGAGCTCAACGTCTATGGCCAACTTAAATCTTGAAAGTCCTTTAGTAAGTCTAATTTCGTCAAAGAGCTCACTATGAACTCTCTTGTCTTTATTGATGTAGATTGTCTTTTTATGAGCAGTAGTTGTCATCTTTAATAATAAAGTACAGATTATTGTAATTTACCTCAATAAACTTTATGATGATTTATGTTCATTTGTGTAAACAATTCTCATTATAGTATGATTAGTAAGAGTTTTCTTACATTATTTGCTACAATAAATTAGCCGGTACTTTTTAAACTATGAAAAATACATCTGTAACTAAAACAACACTCCAGGGGCCAGACGACTTTACTACCGTTTGGGAGTATCTCAGCTCTGTTAGAGAAGCTAAGGGGTATACCATTCGTGTTGTTATCGACTTAATAAACCAAGCTATCTCTGAGGAAAAGCTGGAGCCTCAAGCTGCTATCTCACGCGGTTATCTCTCTAACTTAGAGTCAGGTAAATATCTTCATCCTTCTCCTTTTAAGCTCAAAGGATTGGCTGAGGCGTACAACATTCCTTACGAATTGTTGCTAAACAAGGCTGGGTATTTGGATAAAACAAGCAAAAAAATAAAAGAGGACGCTGCATTCACCTTAATGTTAAAAGAAGTCCAGGATATGACTGTTCGTGAAAGACAAACTGTTCTGGATTACATCGAGTATGTGAAGTCCAGAAGAAATAAAAAATATGATAAAAGCCCAAAAAAGGGCTAGGCAGGTTTTACGAAAGTATAACCTGACTACTGCCCCAATTAATTTACAGACAATTATTGATGGTGAGGGGTTGATCCTTGACGAGTGGTCATTTCATGGAAGAGTAAAGGAAGTCTATTTAGGAGACAGTATCGGAATAAATAAAAATGAGGATCCCCAAAAACGGCGCGAGTTAATTGCACATGCTTTAGGACACCATTTTTTACATCAGGGGAATCATCTTTACTTTGAACGTCGGGACCAATTTACAGCCTTTAAGCAAGAGCACGAAGCTCAATGTTTTGCAGCAGAACTTCTCATGCTAAACAAGGAACTCAAAAAAGTTAAGCATCTTACGATTGCAGAGATCGCCGACTTCTTTTCTGTTCCAGAGGATTTTACTCAGTATGGAATGAGTGTTGTTTTAAAGGGGGGCTTATGCCACTAGCAATGCTCATCTTTATGGACGAGTCCGGTGATACTGGATTTAAGCTGAAAACTGCCTCCAGTAGGTACTTTGTATTAACGATTGTTATTTTTGATAATCTTGAAAGCGCAGCGAAAGCCAATGATGCTATCAATGAACTGCACAAGGAACTTAAATTTCCCGAGAGCAAAGAGTTTAAATTTAGCACAGGCACATCGAATAAGTATAAAACGGTGTTTCTTAATAAGCTGTCTAAGTTTGACTTTCGGTATCGAACGATAGTCATTGACAAAGAAAGATTGGTACAGCGTGAACCAAGTAATCCGGAAGAGAGTTTATATATGTTGGTAACTGACCAGTTATTCCTCAGAGCTCAGAGCCGAGTTAAGAACGCTTCGCTTTTCGTTGATAGAACGGCTCAGTCAAAAGCATTCATTCAGAAGTTCAATCGGTACTTAAAGAAAAAACTAAACACGGATATGAATAAACTCATTGGTGAAATTCGACACAAGGACTCCAAAAGCAACAACCTTTTGCAGCTGGCCGATATGGTATGTGGTGCAATTTACAGAAAATACAACAAAAAGGATGACTCGTTTTATAAGATGATCAGAAAGAGAGAGGAAGATTTGTGGAAGCCCTATTAAACAAAGCGACCTCTGTGGCTAAGTTGAATCACTATTGCTAGTGTCAACAGTTCCCTAAAAGTAAGGTACCTTCACCACAAAGGTCATTCGGTACTGTAAATATACCAAACATGCCCTCCAGAGTCAATGCCACTAGGTAAAAATTAGGTATACCCCGAGTAATAAACTTACAAGTAAAACGCCTCCGATAATCCACCCAGAGTAGCTCGGCTTACTTCTATGAGCCACAATCGTTGAGTACATAAATGGTTGTTCTTTCTTTTGACGAAAAAAGTTTGACATATTTCTATCATAGCAAATCCAGCGTAATTGATCGCAATGTACACAAGCTTCCTACATATTTACATAAGTGGACAAAATTACTCACAAAGTTTATTGAGGTAAATCAACAGTTTCTGTACCTTTAGTTATAAAGATGACAGAAATTGCTGCTCAAAAACCAACAAATGACGATAACAACCTGATACTTGCAAACTCTTTAATTACAAGGGAAGAATTGGACGAGTTTAAGGCAATTGCTTTAAAAGAGCATGGTGTTGAGCTAACTGACGAAGAAGCATTTGAACAAGCAACCGCTCTTCTGCGGCTTTTCGATGTCTTACTAGAAAAAAGACTTGCAACCAGGCGAAACAGAGTTAACATCAACACAACCCAGAAGTAAGAATAATCTTACTTGGTAGTTAAAATAACATGAATACATGCTTTATATACTGTAGAAAATCTTCCGAGGATAAGGAACGGCAAATTCTCTCCCTTGATGATCAGGAACGTACCTGTAAGGAATTGGCGAAGGATAAGGGGTTTGCAGTGCTAGGTGTCTACAAAGAGAGCAAATCAGCTAAGCGCCCGGATCATCGTCCTGAATTTTCAGCCATGGTTGAAAGAGTCTCCAAGGGTGAGGTAAAGCACATTCTCTGCTGGAAAGCGGATCGACTCTGTCGGAATGCTAAAGAAGGTGGCACCCTGATAGATCACGTCGACTATAACGGCATGTTGATCGTCACCCCCACCATGGATTACGATCGCAATAACTCCACCTTCCTTTTTATCGAATTTGGCATGGCAACTAAATTTAGCAAAGACCTTTCCGATAATGTAAAAAGAGGAATGAATACAAAGGTTCAAAATGGTTGGCGACCAGGATCCGCTCCGTTGGGGTATATGAACGATTTCTTCAAACCCAAAGGTCAAAAGGAAGTCCTACCTGATCCTGAGCGTTTTGATCTATGTCGTAAGTGGTGGGAGATAATGATGACTGGCGAAGAAACCGTAGTCAGCTCACTAAAGAAGATTACTGCGATGGGCCTGCGCGGTAAGAGAAAAAGCGGTAAGCCTGTTAGTACCACTGAAGCATTTCGCTTTTTTCGCAATATTTTTTATACCGGCATGTTTGATTACAATGGCGAGCGACATATTGGTAAGCACAAATCGATGATCACTCTTGATGAATACCAGCGTGTACAGGATATTATTGATGGTCGCAAACGAGTATTCAAACAACGCAATAACTTTTACTTCATGAAGCTTCTCAAATGTGGTGAGTGTGGTGCAGCTATTACTGCAGACAGAAAAACCAAACACTACAAACGTTCTGGTACCTCTCAAATTTTTATATATGCTCGATGTACTAAGAAGTTGGGACCCTGTCACCAACAGTATCTAAATGCTGATGAGGTAGAAAAGCAGGTCAGGGAATTTATTGCTAGTTTGGAAATTAAACCAGCATTTGTGGAATGGATTAAGAAGAGCTTAAAACGAAGGAATGAAAGAGAGTTTGATTTCGAACGAGCTCAAAAAGGCAAACTCAGTAAGCGCCTAGATACAATCTTGGTTGAAAAGAAAACCCTCTATGGAATGAAAATCGATGGCATGATTGGCGAAGAAGAGTATCAAAAGGAGAAGGCTCGGTTGCTAACTGAGGAGAAACAAACCAAAGAAGGAATCGAGGTGGATGGTGTAGCCTCATGGACAAAGACAATGGAAGAAACATTACACTTCGCTGCCAATGTAACTAGAATCTTTAATATTGACGACATTGAAGTCAAAAGAGCTGTCCTGCGGATTCTCGGCTCGAACCTGTTTCTAAAAGACAGATTAGTGCGAATTAACGGGAAAAAAGCGTTTGTCTTTCTAAAAACGGCTGAAAAAGCGTTCAATGAGAAAAAAGGTCGGCTCGAACCTGAAAATAGCTTGATAACTCGGGATAATACCACTCTTTCGAAAAACGATTCCGATATGGAGCGGGTGAGGGGAGTCGGACCCCTTTTATCAGGTTGGAAACCTGGAGTAATAACCGTTATACGACACCCGCATAACCACTAAATTATATCAAACTT
>Ga0209319_1000448_pt1 | contig 53910 bp, 53 predicted proteins | sample RifGroE2_FD_184000 | JGI IMG/M metagenome (GOLD analysis project Ga0209319, IMG submission 184000) | Groundwater microbial communities from Rifle, Colorado - Groundwater E2 (SPAdes) (version 2) | ecosystem: Environmental > Aquatic > Deep subsurface > Groundwater | place: Rifle, Colorado, United...
GATTTGGAGAAGAAAAGTTAAAAAAGTATCGAGAGTTGATAAAAATACAATAGAGCTCAATGTATTCGATTGAAATTTATTGTGTTTTTACCAAAATGTAAAATTTTTTAAGTTTGGCAACAGCGCCATTGTGTTGTGCTTGATAATTTGTTAGAATAAACTCATGAGTCATCAGAAAAGAAAAAGAAGAGCAAAAATAGTTTGGATTGTTATTTCGGTTTTGGCAATCATTTCAATGATTGGTTTTTCTGTTTCTTCTTTATTTATTGGACAGTAAAAATCCCATGACAAAAAAGAAATTTTCATCGATTGCATTTCTTTTTATTGCTGGAATTGGTGTGGCTATCTTTATTTCATCTAGTGCGGTGCGAGAAGCTTATAGAAGCAGGAAAATTGAGAGTGAAGTGATTGCTTTGAAGCAGGAAGCGCAGCGTGTTCAAGATGAAAACAAGTCTTTGTCTCAAAGAATAGCTTATTTTGAAACGCCAGAATTTCAGGAAAAAGTTGCCAAAGAAAAACTTAATTTGCAAAAGTCAGATGAAAATGTTGTTGTGGTGAAGCAAGGCGTTCAACAGCAGAATACTGAACCAGAAAAAGTTGAAGAAAACAAAGATGAAAACATTCCAAATTATTTGAAATGGTGGAATTCTTTTTTTAGATATTAAAATAAGGAAAAAAATAATCTGTCAAAACATAATTCTGCACAGATAATTGAAATTTGATAAAAAATATGGATGGTCAAAAGAAACAAAACAAAAATGGAGAAAAGTTAATAAAAGTTTCTACTCTCATTTATTCAATATTGATTGCGCTTATTATCATTATTGGGATTGCGAGTATTTTGGCATATGGAACAAGCACTGAAATTGGAGCCAAAATTTCGGCCAAAATTTCACGAGTTGTGCCTTTTCCTGCCGCCATTGTTGGTTGGAGAAGTGTTGTTTTTATGAATGATGTTGAAGCCAATTTGGCAACAGTGGAAAAATTTTACAAAACTCAAAATTTCGCCTCAGAAGGACTTCGAGTTGATTTCACAACAGAAGAAGGAAAGAAAAGATTGCGAATAAAGCAGCGAGAAATTTTGGATAAATTGGTTGAAGATCGTATAATTGAAATTTTGGCAAAAAAATACGGAGTATCTGTTTCTGAAGCTGATGCACAAAAAGTTATCAGTTTGAAACTTAATGAATTTGGAACAATTGATGATGTGAAAAGCGATTTGCAAAATTCATATGGTTGGGACATTGATGATTTTAAACAGCGAGTGGTTGTTCCAAGTCTTTATGCTGATGCCTTGGCCGTCAAAGTTGCAGAAAAAAATTCTAGTACTGAAGATGCCAAGAAGAGAATTGAAATGGCGCAAAGAGAAATCGCTGGTGGAAAAGAATTTTCTCAAGTTGTGCGTACTCATTCTGAGGGTGCATCAAAAGATAGGGGTGGTGAATTGGGATGGGTAACGAAAGAGCAGATTTTACCTGAATTGCAAAAAGCCTTGTTTGAAAGCTCTGATTTCAAGAAAAGTAGTATTGTTGAAAGCACGATTGGTTTTCATTTGATTGAGATTGAAAATTCAAAAGAAGAAAATGGCGTGAAGCAATTGAAGTTAAGACAGATTTTCGTTTCAAAAAATACTTTCTCGCAGTGGCTTGAAAATGAAAAAAAACAAATGAAGGTGATTGTCCCTTTGAAAGATTTTGTTTGGAACAAGGATTCTGGCTCAATAGATTTTCGTGATGAAGAAATGAGGGTTTTTGAAAAAGAGCAGAGATCAAAATTGCAAGGAGATGCATCTATAATGTTCTGATTAATAGTTAATAATTAATAATAACCTTGGTTAAGTATGTTTAAACCACCCTGTTGAATGTAAACAAATTCAACTGGGTAAACAATTTAACGGGGTAAATAATATGACAAAACCAGTAGTAAATCACGATCTTTGTATCGGATGTGGAACTTGTGAATCACTTTGCTCAGAAGTTTTTCATATGGAAGGTGGAAAATCAACAGTTGTTTGTGAAAGTTGTGGCGGATGTGATCTGCAAGAAGCGGTTGACAGTTGCCCAGTAAGCGCAATTTCTTTGGAAGAATAGTTTTTGTAGGAATATAATAATCGCTATCTTGTATAACTTAAAAGTAGCCCTTGAGGATATGTTGTATGCTTTGGGTTATTTTTCAGTGTAATAATAGTAATTAAATCATAATTTTTTAAACTATTTTATGAATACAAATGAAGCAAGAGAAGATGTTTCTCTGGAAAAAAAAATCGAAAAAAATGAAAAAAGAGGTGAAGCTAAAAACAAAAAACAAGCTTATGGCAGGCTGAGTTTTGCTGCGCTCGTGGGGATAGTTGTAATAACAATCATGATATCTTCATTGTTTGGGGCAGTTTTTGGTTTTATGTCAGCAGGAGCAGTAAATATTTTTTCAGCTCAGATTGGGCAAAAATTTCATCAATATTTTCCAAATATAACTTTAAACAATATTGATCCAAAGGTTAGTCGGCAACAAGTTGTGATTGAAGATTCTGCTATTATAGATGTGGTTGAAAAAACTTCTCCCATGGTTGTGAGTATAGTTATCTCAAAAAATGTTCCAAATATTCAAAATAATCTTGGTGATCCTTGGGGATTTTTTAATCCTTTTTCGACTGATCCATTTGGCAGTGATGGAACTGAAAGCGATCAAGGTTCTCAGAAAAAAACGATTGGGGGTGGGAGTGGTTTTTTCATCACATCAGATGGGTATATTTTAACAAACAGGCATGTGGTTGATGATTCTCAGGCTGAATATACTGTTGTTACAAATGATGGAAAAGAATATGAAGCAAAAGTGCTTGCACGCGATCCTGTTCGCGATGTGGCGGTGATTAAAGTGGATGGAAGCGATTTTCCGATTGCAACACTGGGTAATTCTGATAATTTAAAAATAGGTCAAACTGTGGTGGCGATTGGAAATTCTTTGGGAGAATTTTCAAATTCAGTTTCAAGAGGAATAGTTTCTGGTCTTAGACGCAATCTTAATGCTGGATCTGGTTATGGAGAAACTGAAAGGTTGACTGATATTATTCAAACTGATGCTGCTATTAATCCTGGAAATTCTGGCGGACCACTTTTGGATGTTAATGGAAATGTTATTGGTGTTAATGTTGCTGTGGCTCAAGGAGCTCAAAATGTTGGTTTTGCGCTTCCAATAAATCAGACAAAACGCATTATTGATCAAGTGAAGGATGGAACAAAAATTTCAGTGCCTTATTTGGGCGTTCGTTATATTGTGATTGATTCAGCCGTGCAAAAAGAAGCACAGCTCCCGTATAATTATGGCGTGCTGGTCTTGCGAGGAAATAAGTTTACGGATTTGGCAGTTGTGCCTGGATCACCTGCTGACAAAGCTGGAGTAGTTGAGAATGATATTATACTTGAAATTGATGGAAAAAAAATAAATCAGAACAATCAACTTGGTGATGCGATTGCAAAATACAATGTTGGAGATAAAATTTCACTCAAGATTTGGCATAAGGGGGAAATAAGAGATATCCAAATAACGCTAGAAGAACGTAAGCAGTAAGTATTTGAAAAAATTATGGATATTAACAGATTTACAACAAAAAGTCAGGAATTATTAAGAAAATCTCAGGAATTTGCCATTTCCCTTGGTCAGCAACAGGTGGATATTTTTCATCTACTCTCTTCGCTGATTTCACAGGAAGGTTCAATTGTTCCAACAATAATAAGAAAAATCGGGCTGGATATTGAAAAGATAAAGAAAGATTCAGAAAGTGAAGCCAAAAAATATCCAAAAGCTCAAGCGGGTGTTCTTGGTCAAATTTTTATTACCCCAACACTGGTTCAAATATTGGAGCAAGCAGAAAAAGAAATGTCTCACATTGGAGATGACTTTGTTTCAACTGAACACTTGTTGCTTGCTTTTTTGGCAGTAAATTCTCCTGCCAAAAAACTTTTGGAGGATAATGGTGTTCGATATGAAAATGTGCTTTTGATTCTTTCTGAATTGAGAGGAGTTCAGCGTGTTGATAATCCTGAACCGGAGGGGAAGTTTCAGGTTATTGAAAAATATACAATAAATCTTACGGAGCTGGCACGTTTGGACAAGCTTGATCCAGTTATTGGGAGAGATGAAGAAATTCGTCGCGTCATGCAAGTTTTGAGTCGCAGGACAAAGAATAATCCAGTGCTTATTGGTGAAGCTGGAACAGGAAAAACTGCCATAGCAGAAGGCTTGGCTCAAAGAATTGCAGCAGGTGATGTTCCTGAAACACTTAAAGATAAGGAGCTTATCTCTCTCGATCTGGGTTCTCTTTTGGCTGGTGCAAAATTTCGTGGAGAATTCGAAGATCGATTGAAGGCAATTCTGAAAGAAACAGAACATGCTGATGGAAGATATATAATATTTATTGATGAACTTCACACGCTTGTTGGAGCTGGAGCAACAGAAGGCTCCTTGGATGCTTCTAATATGCTAAAGCCCGCCTTGGCTCGTGGAAAATTAAAAACAATTGGTGCCACAACAACCAAGGAATATCAAAAATATATTGAAAAAGACGCAGCTCTCGAAAGACGTTTTCAACCAGTCTTGATCAGTGAACCTTCACAAGAAGATACGATTGCAATCTTGAGAGGAATAAAAGAAAAGTATGAATTACATCATGGAGTTAAAATTACAGATGATGCTTTGCAAGCAGCTGTCACTTTGTCTTCGCGTTATATTTCAGACAGATTTTTGCCAGACAAAGCTGTTGATCTTATTGATGAGGCAGCATCAGGTTTGAGAATGCAAATTGATTCTATGCCAATTGAAATAGATCAGATGGAAAGAAAAATTCGTCAACTTGAAATTGAAAAAAAGGCAATACAGCGAGATAAGGCCAAAGATTCTCGTCGTAGTATCTTGCAAATAAACAAACAATTGGCTGAATTGAAAGAAAAATCAAACAGTCTTACTTTGCAATGGAAAACTGAAAAAGATTTGATCACAGCAAGTCGTCAACACAAAAAAGAAATTGACAAATACAAATCTCAAGCTGAACTTGCAGAAAGAAAAGGGGAATTGGACAAGGTGGCAGAGATTCGCTATGGAAAAATTCCTTTTTTGGAAAAAAAGATTCAAGAAGAAGAGCGCAAATTAATTAAAATTCAAAAAGAGAATTCTATTTTGAAAGAAGAAGTTAATGAAGAAGATATTGCTCGTGTTGTTTCACGATGGACTGGTGTTCCTGTTTCAAAAATGTTGGAAAGTGAACTTGCAAAATTGGTTCACATGGAAAAAGAACTGGGAGAGCGTGTTATTGGACAAGACGAAGCCATAAAAACAGTTTCAAATGCGATCAGGAGGTCCAGAGCGGGAATTTCTGAAGAAAATAGACCCATAGGATCCTTCATATTTTTGGGACCGACTGGTGTTGGGAAAACTGAATTGGCAAAAACATTGGCAGAGTTTTTGTTTAATGACCCAAAGGCCATGGTTCGGTTGGACATGAGTGAATACATGGAATCTCATTCAACTGCCAAAATGATAGGATCTCCCCCTGGTTATGTTGGTTATGATGAAGGAGGTCAGTTAACTGAAATTGTTCGTCGTAGACCGTACAGTGTAATTTTGTTTGATGAAATTGAGAAAGCTCATCCGCAGGTTTTTAATATTTTGCTTCAAATTTTGGATGATGGTCGTCTGACTGATGCAAAGGGAAGAGTTGTTAATTTCAAAAATTCCGTGATTGTGATGACTTCAAATGTTGGCAGTGATATTATTTATAAAATGCAATCATTTGGTTTTCAAGAAAATCCAAGAGAAGACATGGTTAATGAAGATGACATGCGAACAAAAGTTCAAGCCAGCCTCAGAGAGCAATTCAAACCAGAATTTCTAAATCGAATTGATGATTTGATAATTTTTCATCCACTAAACAAGAAAATTTTGCAACAAATAGCAAATTTGCAGTTGAATTTGGTGCAAAAGAGACTGGATGCTAAAAATATAAAACTCAAAGTTTCTAATGAAGTAAAATCATATCTCACACAAAAAGGTTACGATCCTATCTATGGAGCTAGACCATTGAAGCGTATCATCCAAAATGAAATCCTGGATGAACTTGCCTTGGAAATTATTGAAAAGAAAATAGTGGAAGGGGACAGTGTGAAAGTACAATTAGAAAACGAAAAGATTGTTTTTAGGAAGTAAGGTTTTGCCGTTTTTTCATTTGTTTTGACAGAGTTGCTACAAAATGCGAAAATTGCCATAAGGATAGTTTGCAGTTTTGGATAGATGCCTGAGATTCATTAACTCTTTCAAAAATAAACACCATGTTTTTTCATTTTCGTATTTTTGTGTATAGTTTGCTCTTCTTTCTCTCTTTGCAAATAGTTGCAAGTGACCCAATCGGAAGTCAGTTGGAGTCATTTTCTGCTTCAATCTGGGGCACAATATTTGCAGGATTGATGTTCTTTTTTCTTTTGGTTTTTTTCTATCAAATAGCAAAACGTGTTTCGCGTTCTGCTGTCAGGACTTCTATTCCGGTTTTATTGGTTGTTTCAACGCTCGGACTTTTGTATTTTGTTCAATCAATAAAACAAGAATTTTTGCTTAGTCTGCTTAGTGCTGTTATGTATTATTTTATTCATATTGCACTTTATCGTTTGCGTGATTGTCGCACTGACAAAACAGCCAGAGGTATTGTGGCTGCAGGAAGCGTAGCCACTATATTTCTTTTCTACGCAACAGCCTATGGCATATATTTGAATTTCGCCATCTCACTTTGGGTGCTTATGTTTGTTTTGATGCTGGTAACGACATTGGTAAGTTTTCAGTATTTTTGGCTTATTAATGATAACAAGAAAAACGTGCTTAATTTCAGTTTAGTGCTTGGTTTTGTTATGGCTGAAATTGTATGGGTTTTGAATTTTTGGCCTTTTGGATACTTGACAACAGGGGTAATTACCCTTATTTTTTACTATGTGTTCTGGGATCTCGTACAATGCCATTTTTTGGATGATTTGTCAAAAAAAAGAGTTGTCGTTAATATGCTTGTTTTTGCTGCATTAGTAGCAATGGTTCTTTCCAGCACACACTGGCTTCCGATAGTATAATATAATCTGTTGTTAATTTTTTATTTTAGAAACGAAATTTATCATGGATGGAAATCAAAAAATCGCAAAACGTATCGCAAGGACAATATTTATCTTGGTTGTCATTTTTTGTGTTGGAGGTATTGGGGGTGTTTATTTTGATCAACAAATTCTGCCTTTCATTAGGACGAATAAGCAGCTTTCACGCATAAATTTTCTAAAGCGTAGTGCTGAAAATGTTACAGTTATAAATAAAACTGAACAGATAACCATCAAGGAAGATGATTCAATTAATGAGATAGCATCGCAGGCTTCTAATGCTGTGGTAAACATAATCTCATTGTCTTCGCAGAAAGATTTTCCAATCAACAAAACAACTAGTTTGGATCGTAGTGGTACAGGTGTGCTTGTCAGCAGTGATGGAATGATTGTGACTTATCGCGGAGCAATAATTGAAAAAAACGCAACATATCAAGTATTTCTTTATAATGGAAATAATTACGAAGCTAAACTGGTTGGAATTGATGAATTTGCTGATCTTGCATATTTGAAAATAGATGTTTCAAACTTAACAACCATTTCTTTTGGAGATTCTTCAAGTGTCACTCCAGGGAAGAAAGTTGTTGCAATCGGTAATTCTTTTGGGGAATATCAGAATAGATATGCTGTTGGATTGTTGAGCAATATCGCAAAAACATATAATCTAGCTGGCAAAACCGTGTCTTTTTCGGAAAAAATGGAAGGAGTTTTTGAGAGTGACCTGAATAATCGTCCAGAATATATCGGTGGTCCAATAATTGGATATAGTGGAGACATGATAGGATTAATTGGGATGTTAACTGTTGATGGGCAGAATCAGTATTTTCAAATTCCATCTAACATGATCCAAAAATCTTTGCAGCTAGCAATGCAAGGGGGTTTTGAGTCACGTCCATCATTTGGGGCTTACTATATTTCCATAACAAAAGAATATGCAATTGCCAATAAATTGGGGATTGATCGTGGAGCTCGCATTTTTTCTCCCTCTGGAAAGCAGGGGTTGGCAATCATATCTGGATCTTCCGCAGAGAAAGCTGGACTTAGAATTAATGACATAGTTGTTGCAGTAAATGGTCAAGCTGTTAATTTGGACAATCCTCTTTCGAATTTGATCAATCAATACAAGAAGGGAGACAAAATTGAGATGGTTATTGATCGTGGCGGTCAAGAAGTAAAAATGAATGTATCTTTGTAAAAAATACGAGGGGAGGAGAAAGAAATAAAAAAAGGTTTTGCAATGTTAATGCGAAACCTTTTTTATCACTTACTCGATTATTTTTGCAAACAATGTGGAATGAGCGATTTGAAAAATTCAATCGGATCATTGCCATCTCCCAGATGAATTACACCGATCAATGACTCCTCATTTCCTTCCGTAGAAAAATAAATCAGTATTATTTTTTGATTAAAACATTTTTCATCAATACCAACAACAAACTCATCTCCTTTTGCAGAGAAGAAATTGCAAAACCTTTTGCAAGATTTCAGTGGAATTTGGCCGTAACCATCTGCAAATCCAAATCCATGACTCTTTTGCATTTCATAAAAAATAGCACTGGCGCGATTATTTTTCATAAATAATACCTCCATGCTTCGGATTTTAAAAGATCTTGGCAAATCTGCGTATATTGAAACTATCGCATCATTTAGATAAAAAAACAAGCACAGAGCACCCACATATTTTATTAAAAGTTAAAAGCCCTCAATGCAAAAGAATCGTCTGCGACCCGTAAAAAATGTATCGGAAAAAAATAATTTTTTTCCCTGATAATCCAGGTGGGAAGCAATTTGTCGATCTTTATTCTGAAGGCTTTGCTTTCATTATAACCTCTTAGGATTGTTAATGCAATTTAATTCAAAAGTTTGAATGTTGACACTTATTCTTCTTTCTATATAATTAAAATCTGTGAGCAATGACTCATGCATGCAAAAATTCAATATATCAAAGGAGAAACTTGTGCACAATGCTGATTTGTTGGAGATGAGAAAGAAAGGGAATTTGTTGGAATTCAATGAGTCCCAATTTGGACCCGAGAAAGAAATTGATTTTAAAGAAGAATTTTACATCATTTTGGAATCAATGCTTAATCCTGGGCGTCCTCAGGAAATTCATTTTGTGCATCGATGCAGAATGATGAAGAGCGATGATTCGGAAAACTTTTTCACAATTGCTTCTCAGGCAGTCGTTGCCTGTTCTAAGAAATTTTTGAACAAACATGACAAGCATCACAAGATGTATTTGCATCTTAACAAGGCGCGAGGTGTTGTGGACAAAAATTCAATTGAAGAAATGCTCGCTCTTGAAAAAATAGAGGAGCTGGTGGAGAAAAATGTGAACATTTTTTGATTTGAATTTTGCAAAAGAGCTTGGCAAACATTGCCAGGCTCTTTATAATTAAAAACAATTCAATTAAAACGTTTTTGCCTTATGAAATCTTGTAAAATTCATGATTTGCAGAAAAAAATGAGAATACTCAAAAATCCAACAAAGGCCAATGTGCTTGCTGGATTTTTTAAGACTGGCAAAGGTCAATACGGAGAAGGGGACAAATTTTTGGGACTTACTGCTGTTCAAATCAGAAGACTTGCAAAGGAATATTGGGAAATTCCTCAGAATGACATTCTGCAGATTCTTGAAAGCAAGTTTCATGAAGAAAGACTTGCTGCTTTGCTTGTTATGGTTTTTCAGTTTGAAAAAGGCAATGAAAAAACACGAAAAAATATTTTTAATTTATATCTGAAAAATACTAACAGAATAAACAGTTGGGATTTGGTGGATTTGACTGCACATCGAATCGTGGGAGCATATTTGTCTGACAAGTCCAAAGATATTTTGTGCAAACTTGTCGAATCGCAATCGTTATGGGAGCGAAGAATTGCAATCTTGGCAACATTCTATGATATAAAATTAGGGAGAAGTGGCACAACCTTGTTGCTGGCAGAGAAATTATTGAAAGACAAAGAGGATTTGATGCACAAGGCAGTCGGTTGGATGTTGCGCGAGGTTGGCAAGCGTTGTTCTCAAAAAGAAGAAGAAGTTTTTTTGCAAAAAAACTGGCACAAAATGTCTCGAACAACGCTTCGCTATGCCATTGAGCGCTTTGATGAAAAAAAGCGACTGCAATATTTAAAAAGAAAGCTTTGACCACGCTGGGGTGTATAATATTTATCAAGACCAAAGACCCTTGACAGAAATTTGCTTTTGTGCTAATCTGTAAAGTCTTATAAAAGGCATTTAATTAATCAATTATAAATAACAAACCTATGAACAAGAAAAGCTTAGTATTTGCAATGATACTTGCGGTTACATTTTTTGTAGCTAAATCGGCTTCTGCTGATATTGTATTAAGAAACACCAATAACAATACAAGCAATCAAGATGTTGATGTAAACACAACTGTCACAAATACAGCCACAGGCGGAAGCGCAACAGCTACAGGTGGAAGTGTCTCCATCAATGGTGGCAACGGAACTTGCGATGATTGTGGAGTTGGAAATGGAAGCGTGTCTGCAACAGGTGGAACTTCAAGTGCAACTGGCGGAACAAGCTCATCTTCAACACAAACAGGAACAGATGTGAGCCAAGATAGTGATTCAGATTCTTCAACAAAAATAACTGTTGATTCTGATGGAAAGCATAAAATTTCCTACAATTCTCACAAAAATAATAATAAAGTTGTCATAAGAAGATTGCCAGCAACAGGTGGTAGCGGAATGATTGAAATAGCAATTCTAGCCATCATAATGATTGCAGCAGCAATATTTGGTGTTAGAAAGTATTCAACTCATACAAAATAACCTCTTTTTGTTTTCGGTTTTTACAAAAATAAAATCCAGTCCGGGATCATATATGGTAATTGAAAAGATTTATCATGTTGCGTTTTAATGATTCAAACACGGGCTGGATTTTAATTTGTATTATAATTGAAAATTAGCTAACTTTTTGAAACACAATAAAATGTCGATCATGTCTGAAAAAATGAAATTTCAACTGAAGAAAATCGCAATCATTTGCGCTCTTTCAGTGACTTTGTTTTTTACATCATTCTATTTGGTCAATTTTGTTGATATTCGTCCAGCTCCAAAAAAAGTTTCTGAAATGAAAGTTACTCAAAATTTGATCACTGGTAATGATGAAATCAAAAAAAGAGCTGCCAGCGACAACATAAGCCTTGCTGCTTTCGAAGATTGGGCAAAAATAAATGAACTTTCTGGCGAAAACGTGTATGATTTGGATTCTGACAAAGACGGTTTGGCAAACTATCTTGAATATATTCACGGAACTGACCCAAATAATGCTGACTCTGATGGAGATGGATTTTCTGACAGCAAGGAAATATCAAATGGATATGATCCTGACTCAAAAGGGGAGGCAATGACAACCGTTTACATTAAAATTGAAAAACTGGGAGTTGATGCTCCAATGGTTTGGTCAAAAACTGATATCGAAGCAAACATGCTTTCAGATTTGGAAAATGGCTTGAGTCACTATCTCAAAACGGCTGCTCCTGGACAAAATGGAAACATGGTTGTTTCAGGACATTCAAGCAACTACATTTGGGCCAAAGGAAACTATAATCATGTTTTCAAGGATTTGAATGATTTGCAAAATGGAGATGTTGTGACAATAAAGACAGTTCAAAAAAACGGAAGAATCATTGAATACAAATACAGGGTCAATGAAAAATTTGTCACAACTCCAGATGATGAAAAAATATTTGCAGAAAATGGAAATGCAACATTGACACTTTCAACATGTTGGCCGCTTGGAACAAACCTGAAAAGGATTATTGTCAAAGCAGAATTGGTCAAGGCATAAAACATATAACCCCAGTTAAATATTTTGGAGTACCAAAATTTAACGGGGTAAACATATAACAAAAATTTCTTTTGTCATGAAAATGGGAATCCAGCCCAAATCATATGCTGTAACAAAGAAATTATTTATAGATAAAGTTTCGTGATTCAAATAAGGGCTGGATTCCGGGTCTATGCCCGGAATGACAGAGTGTGAAAAATAAATACAAATACTATTCGCCAAAATCCGCTTGTTTGAGCGGATTTTGGCGATATGGAGTTTTACCCTTGACAAAACCCTTATTTTCTGCTAGACTGTACAGTTATCAATAAGAACATATCAATTTCTATCTTTGAATCGGTGCTTCAATTATTTCCGTGTTTTTGCTAAAAAACAATCGGGAATAGAGCCCCGTAAAAATATAGACTGTATCTTGTCAATTGAATAGGATTACATAAAGTTTTAGATTCAAAATCTATCACTCAAAAAAACAAACAAAGGAGAAGGAAGATGAGAACTCTGAAAATGGTAGCAATGGCAATGATGCTTGTTGTTCTCGTCGCGAGATTCGCGACTGCTGATATTATTCTCGACAATAGGAATGATATTACAAATAACCAGCGCACAACCGTTAACACCAATGTTGCCAACACGGCGACTGGTGGTGAGGCAGAAGCAACTGGTGGAAACGTAGATTTCAAGAACAGCTACGTTTCTCCAATTCAGCCTTACAACCCAAATGCACCTGCTCCGATTCAAACCGGTGCAGCACTGACAATTGGGGAATGGGGATTGTTTCTCCCAATGTTTTTTGAGGCAGTGACAATGGAGCAGGCAACTTCTTTGTCGGATGCGTATACTGGTTTTTTTGTCAGTAATCGCATCGGTGATGAAGCTATCATGAACAAAAATCTTAAACCCAGTGCTTCAATAGAAATTGCGAAGTATTGGGGTAAGATGGGTAATGATCAGTATGTTGCCTCGTTTCCAATTTTTGGAAAAAAGGGCGACCAACTGGAAGGCCTGCTTGGCCTGGCAACAAGAAGGGCCATGGAATTGGGAGCCAATAAAATCGGCATTATGATCCGAGTTATAAAGGAGATTAATACCAAGGGTCTCTCAGTTGGTGTTGGTGCTGGTGCGGGTCTGTATGTTCCATGTAATGGTGGTGTAGGAACTGGCGTAAATTTCGGTGCCTATATTAGCAACACCAAAACAGAAGACATGTATGAATTGAATGTTATCTGCTTGATTGGTAATGCTTATGAACCTCCAGTGATTACAAAAAAATCGCCACCTCCTGCACCTCCGGTTGCTGAAAAAAAACCTGAGCCTGCACCAAAGCCTGTCGTGTGCTCTCAATCCAAAATGGAAATGTTCCTAAAGCGGATTCATGAGCTTACATTCAGCAAGGAAGCTGGCAATAAAGGAATTGAATTTTGTGAACCTTTTTGCTACAACAACTACATCAAGAGAGCAGAAAGGGGACATCTGAGATTTGAAATGTACATTTGCACAAAAGATGTAAAATATCTCTACGGTGCAATCGAAGATTTCGAAATTGCAGAACGTAACAAGATTTATGGTTATGATCTGCATAAACATTCAGATGTTGAGGATATCATTATTGGAGTCGAAAAGGATCTGTCCGCCGCGATTTATCAAAGGGACAAATCAATTTACGCTTTCTATAATCCCGTCATGAAAAACATTCCTGGTCTCGATCATCTTCGGAAAAAAAGAGGCATGAAATGGGAGAAACAAGAAGTACTGAAACTCCGCTTTTTGGTGGAGAACTATGCAACTGAAGTTTCCCCCTCAAATTAACAGTCACTAGGAGCAGACTTCGCAAGAAGCCTGCTCCACAACCATCTTTGAAGCGGAGGATATCATGAAAAACCTTTTCTCAATAGCTGTTGTATTTTTTCTGCTTGTTCCCATGGCTCATGCATATGATGTCGTGGCACAACAGCAGGCACCAGCACACGTAGTTGAAAAATCTGAACAGTCTGCACTCACGGCCAGTGGCGTAACAGCCGCTGTTGAAAAAGCTGTAAGAATTGGCATGACTGGAGTTTCTGCCAAGATTGAAAATATCTTTAAGAAAAAAGATAGTGAAACCAGCAAGTCAATTAATGCCTTTGGGCTGAAAAATGACTCCAAGTTTAGCAATCTTTCCAGTGCGGTTCAGAAAGTTGGCGCAGACGTAAAAAATCTCGACAACAAACTAACCGGCAAAGGTGGTGAGTTTGAAAAAAACACTGCCAATGTCAATGAGGTCAAAGCCGCTGTTAAGGCCGTTGATTCCTCAATCCTGTGGATGACGATTGCAATTGTTGTTGTGATAGTTGTGATGGGTCTAGGAATAGTTTTACTCCTTAAAAAAGGCCTTAATCGGGTCGAAGGCAAAGTGGACAATATTGATGTGAAAATCGACGACATCCCAGCTGACACCGCAGAAAGAGTGCTTGCGTTCGATCGCAGTTCTTTGAATGTTGTTGTGGGTGGACACGATGTTGTTTTCCTCCAGGATGACGATACGCTGAACAAAAGAGTGTATCAGATTCTCCTGGTTGATGAAAATGATATTACCCCAGCGACAACACCTGTGACCTATGAATTGCAGGTTATGGCTCGTCGTGACAAAGCTGAGGATTCACTTCGGCGCACGATGCGGGAATACCTGAACGGCAAGTTGGCGGCCAAGACTGACGCAGCATCACTGCTGACCATCAAACTTATCGCCCACTATGAGAGCATAGGTAAACTCTCGATAATGCCAACGTCGTAACAAATCGGGGTCTGGATAGATATTAATCCAGACCCCACCCAGTTTTAATATTATGACGCGATATGCGCATAATAACCAAAGTGCTTCGATAGATCACTTTGAGTGTTGGACTTTGTGATATGCAAAGACAACAAGTAGAACACTGTGATATGCAGTGAGTCGTAAAATGTTTCAAATCTGAATTAAAAAACAAACCTTAACTCTGATGGCAGAGAAAAGGTGAAGAAATAAAGCAATGTCGGCCACTATTCCAATCTTGGAGTATGTGGTCTTTTTGTTTGTCAAAATTTTCGTGTCATCCTGAACTTGTTTCAGGATCTCACTGGGCTTAGAGGCTTTTCTAGATTCTGAAATATTAGTATATTTTCTGCACTCGCTCGGAAATAAAAATTCATTTTTATTTCGCTCGCTCCGTTTGAAAATAAATTCAGAATGACACAATGTGGTTTATTGGTGCAGTTTTTAATGAATTTCATATCTTGACAAAATATGCGATGTTTGCTAAATTAACAAGTCCTCTAAATTGAAAGATAAAGCTTCTATGAAGGAAAAATCCACAAAATCTAAACGCAACATTTCTGAGCTGGGATTGCGCAGCAAGAGGTATGTTTTGTTTGTTGGAAGTCTGACAAAACAAGAAGGTGTGCACTATTTGATTGAAGCCTTCAAGCAATTGGAAGACACAGCCAAAACTCCAAACAATTTCAAATTGGCAATTGTTGCAAACGGAAAAGACAAGGACGATAAAGATTATGTGAAATATTTGTGCACCATAAGCGAGAAGAGGGATAATATAATTTTTTTCTGCGTACGAAAAAAGAGCACCATCAAGCAGTTGTTTTCATCAGCGTATTTGTATGTTCAACCATCAGAATCGGATCTTGGTTCCAGCGCTTTGACTGAAGCCATGTTGCATGGTATTGCGCCGCTGGTCAGTGAAACAAAAGGAAATTTGAAAATTGTCGGTAAAGACGGATTCACTTTTTTGCCAAAGTCTGTTTTGAGTCTTCGTGACCGTTTGGCATATTTGCTTAGCAGAAATGAGGAAGTGAAATTGATGGGGCAGCGAGCAGAAAAACTTGCAGCAAAGCGTTCCAGCAAAGAACTGACAACAAGCAAGCAGAAAAAAGATAATAAGAAAATAACTTCAGAAAAAAATATATGGAATTGGAAAAATTTGCTCAAAAAATCTTTATAAATAAAATTCGATTTTCAAGAGAATTTCTTGTCGTGGGGTTGATTTTTTCAATCATATTCTTCTGGTTTTTTGTTGATTCTTTCAAAACTTATCAAAGCGAAATAATGATTATGGTTAATGCCAAATCAGAGATTGCAAGTAAAAATGAAAGACAAATTGTTTCAAATATTTTGGAATTTCCAAAAACACTCTTTTTTTATGACAGATTATTGAAGCTAAATCCTGATGTTCGCGATGTTGCTGTGGGACTTTCTAGCAAGCAGAGAAAGGAGAAGTGGAATGAGATGATTTCCGTCAGTTTGGCAAATCCAAATTCTTCTGTGATCAAAATTTCAATTTCAACATCTCGACAATCAGACGCCGAGCAGTTGGCAAAAAAAACTGTGCGCACCCTTTTTGACACCTCAGCCTTGTATTATGACATAAGAAATGATGTTGATTTTCGTATTGTGGATGGCTCAATTTCAGAGAAAAAATCCGTGAATTTTGCGTGGCTTTTTGTTTGTAGCATTGTTTTTGGATTTGGAATTTCAAGACTGCTTCAATTTTTGATTTTTGACAACAAGAATTTTTCCTTCAAGAAGCCCGACTTGTTTGTTAGCAATTCCTTTTTTGACCCCAAAAAGATTTCAGGAATGTTTGTCAAAAAAGAACTGAAATCCCTTGATGATTTGTATGAGAATGAACAAGCTGACGAATCATTTCATTTTCAGCAAAAAACAAAAGAAGATCAAGATGCTGAGAAATTTCAAGAAATGAAAAAATTGACCAAGCAAATGGAGCCTGAAAAATATCCAAACTTTCCTGAAATGCCAGTGCGAACTGAAAAGAAATTCAGTGTTCCAGAAAATCTTCCAATCGCAGATGAAACTTTTTTTTCTGACAACATAACACAAGAGATAATTGTTGAAGAAGAAAATATTTTGCTTGAAAATGAAGAGCGAGCAGAGCCAACGCCAGAAGAGTTGAAAAAGCGATTGAATGAACTGCTGAAAGGAAAGATATAAAAACATACAACACGCAGCATACAACATGGAACATAAAAAGGATGCGTTTTGCTCCATGCTCCATGATTTATGCTCTATGACATGAAAAAACATTCCCTAAAATTTTGGATTTTCTTTTGGTTTGCATCAGTTGTTTTTCTGACTGGATGGTATTTGTTCTGGAACACTCGTTCGCAAGGTGTGTCTTCAACTGTCAAAGAAGTTGTTGATTTTTTGCCGATTGCTAAAGAACAAAAAAGAGAATACCAAGCCCTTGGAGCAGTGGGGGATTTTTTGTTTAAAAGTGATGATAAAGAAAAAGTTTTTTTGGTGTTGTTTCAAAACAACATGGAAATTAGACCAGGTGGAGGCTTTCTTGGATCTTTTGGGATCATAAAAATAAAAAATGGAGAAATATTATCAATGGAAACGCATGACCTCTCAAACTTTGATGTTCGCGTCCCAAACACACTTATTTCTCCATATCCAATTCATGAAATCTTGAAGACCAGATTTTGGAAAATGAGAGACAGCAATTTTTCTCCTGATTTTTCAATAAACGCAAAAAAGGCTGAGGAATTTTATCACTTAGGAAAAGGGCAAGAGCAATTTGATGGAGTTATTGGCATCACTGCAAATGTTTTAACATCGATTCTGAAAATATCTGGCCCAATTTCTATTGAAGGATATCCTGGGGTTTACGACAGTGAAAATGCTATTTTGTCTTTGGAATATCAAGTGGAACAAGCTTTTGAGGATCAGGGGATTGAACGAGGAGAAAGAAAAAATGTAATGAGTGAACTGGCCAAAGAAATTGAAAAAAGAATATTGGATTTTTCTGTTTCGCAAAAAGTTGAACTTGTGAAAATATTGCTTTTGGATCTTGATAAAAAAGATATTCAATTTTATTTTAAGGATGAAGAATTGCAAAAGATCGCCAAGCAGGCAAATTGGACGGGAATCGTTGATCATTCTTGGAACAAAGATTATTTGATGACCTCCGATGCCAATTTGGGGTCATTTAAAAGCGACTATTATGTGAAGCGCTGGATTGAGTATACTGTTGATCTTTCAAGAGAAATTCCTCAGGCATATCTGAAAATAACTTATCAGCATACTGCCAAGCAAAAAGATTGGATGACGCGCGACTATACTGATTATTTGAGAGTGTATGTCCCAGAAAATTCTTGGCTGACTGACCAGAAAAATTTTGATAATACAAAATTTGGAAATGAGTCCGGTAAAAAATACTTTGGAGCAATCGTGCGAGTGCCAATTGGAACTTCAAAAACTGTAGAAATAAATTACACATTGCCAACTGAGCTAAAGAAAGATTATAATTTAAAAATTCAAAAACAAGCAGGATTGAATGATATTCCGGTTGTTTTTCATCTCATAAAGGAGGATGGAACATTGGATGGATTTTCCAAGACAATGAATGCCGACATAGTTCTTAGCGACTTAAAATAGTCGCAAACAATCAAACAGGAAAAGGAGAGGTGGAAAATGAGAATAATAATTGGTGGTATGTCTCACTTTACAACAGTTGGTGATCCTGAATTGGCAACATCAATTCCAGTGGTTGCTCATTATCATGGCGAGCCACAAAAAAAGATTGAGGAGGTATGGAAAATTCTTGAAGAAATTGGAGTAAAAGAACTTTCAGAAGTAGGCTTTGAGTCAACTATTAATGTTGACGCCGCTAACAATACTGCGCCTTATGCGTTAATTATGCCTGACATGACACGCGGAATGGAAACTAGTTCGAAAATGACAATTGTCATGGTTAAACTCAAAGAAATTGGACTAAATGTAAGGTTGATAGAAAATTTCCTTACAAAAAAATGATTTAATTTTACACAAAAGGGGTTGCCGAATGGCCGCCTCTTTTTATTTTGTTTAAAATATATTATGATTAAGAGGTTAGAGATACCCCAGTTAAATGGAAGATTTGAATATTCGATATAATTAATTGGGCAAAAAATAATACTTAATTCAAAAATAAGGTTTATTAATCTATTTTAGATTTCAAATCTTATTTAACAGGGTTCACCCTGTTAAATAACCTTTTAAAAAATAGTAATTTTTTAAAAGGTTAAGATTTGAACCAATGTGTCTATTGATATTTACAAGATAACAATTAATTTAGTAATGATTTTTGTACTTAATTTGAAAAGTTCAAATCTTATTTAACGGGGTAAATGCAAATTGAAAAAACAAAATTTGAAGGGGCATATTTGATCAAGCCAGAAGTTTTTGATGATGAAAGAGGGTTTTTTATGGAATCTTATTCAAAAAAGAGATTGAAGGAGCTTGGTATTGAAGCTGATTTTGTGTTGGATTGTCATTCTAAATCAGTTACCAAAGGTGTTTTGCGCGGTCTTCATTTTCAACTCCCACCTTACACTCAGGCTAAATTGGTGCGTGTAACCAAGGGCGCTGTTTATGATGTAATCGTGGATTTGCGTAAAGACTCAAAAACTTTTGGAAAATGGGAAGGTTTTGAGTTAACTGACAACAATCATCGCATGCTTTTTGTGCCACGTGGATTCGCGCACGGTTTTTGCACGCTGGAAGATTATACTGAATTTCAATACAAATGTGATAATTTTTATGCTCCAGAAAGTGAGGGCGCAATTATTTGGGATGATTCAGATTTGAAAATTTATTGGCCAATAAAAAACCCGATTTTATCAGACAAAGATGCGAAAGCACAAAAGTTTTCAGAATTTAATTCACCATTCTAAAGCTAAAAAATTTTGAATTTCCAATTTTGAATTTCGAATGAATTTCTAATGTTTTAATTTTTTAAACATTAAGTCATTCAAATTTGGTTCAAAATTCGAAATTCGAAATTCGAAATTATATATGCGATTACTTATCACTGGTGGTGCCGGTTTTATAGGTTCTAATTTTGTTCATTACATTCTCAAAAAATATCCTGATTATGAAGTCATAAATTTGGATGCATTGACCTATGCAGGAAATCTGGAAAATTTGAAGAATTTGGAAAATAACCCTCGACATCGCTTTATAAAGGGGGATATTTGTGATGCTGATTTGGTGGACAAATTGGCTAAAGAGGTTGATATCATCGTGCATTTTGCCGCAGAATCGCACGTAGACCGCTCTATTTTGGACTCAGCGGCGTTTGTACGCACAAATGTGATAGGAACGCATACCTTGCTCGAAGCGGCCAAGAAGGCAGGTAATTTGCGCTTCCACCACGTGTCTACAGATGAGGTTTTTGGGTCTTTAGGGTCTCAAGACGCACCTTTCTCAGAGGTAACGCCTTATGATCCCAGATCGCCATATAGCGCCTCCAAGGCTGGCTCAGATCACTTAGTGAGAGCATATTTTCACACTCATAACCTACCTGTGACCATTTCAAATTGCAGCAATAATTATGGCCCGTATCATTTTCCAGAAAAATTAATTCCCTTGGTAATAACAAATTTAATGGAGGGCAAAAAAATTCCAATTTATGGCGATGGTTTGCAAGTTCGCGATTGGCTTCATGTTGAAGATCATTGTCGCGCAATTGATGCAATCATTCACAAAGGAAAAATTGGAGAAACTTATTGCGTTGGTGGAAATAGCGAAAAAACCAACATGGACATTGTTAAAACAATCCTTGAAATTCTATGTCGTGATGAAAGTTGGATTGAACATGTTGAAGATAGAAAAGGTCATGATAAGCGTTATGCAATAAACTTTGATAAAATAAAAAACGAACTTGGTTGGCAGTCACAAGTTGCTTTTGAAGATGGGATCAAAAAAACAGTTCAGTGGTTTATTGAAAATGAGTCTTGGTGGAAAAATATCAAAAGCGGAGAATATGAAAAATATTATCAAGAACAATACAAAAAATAAAAAATAGCAAACACTATCACACTATCGAGCATGATAGTGCTTGCCAAGTTAAAGATTAATAATATAAAAATATGTCCAAAAAAATTGTTTTAGCAGTTTTTGTTTTGACACTTTTTTTATTTCCAAAAATTTCTCTGGCTCGAGAAAATGTGACGGATTGGTATATTAAAGATTTTGACTCGCAGATAGTTGTCAATAAAGATTCCTCTTTAGACATTACAGAAAAAATAACGGCGGATTGTGGTTTTTTACCTGGCAAACATGGAATTTTTCGTATTTTGCCAACGCGTTTGGATATTGCAGGAAAAAAAGTTTCCACACCAGTTGAATTGCTCAGCATAAGCAATGAAAAAGGACAGCCATACAAATATAAAACAAGTAAAAATGCAGGAGATGGTACAGTGACTTGGCAAATAGGCGATGCAGCTTTGACGGTGCAGGGTGTAAATGTGTATGTTATTCATTATAAAGTGCAAAATGCAATTCGTTTTGACAATCAAAAATTCGATGAATTTTATTGGAATTTGAATGGTAATTTCTGGGATTTACAAGCTGATAAATTTCACGCAACCATTAAGTTTCCTCAGGAGATTAATGCTCAAAATTCTGCGATAGATTATTATACTGGTTCAATAGGTTCAAAAAGCAAGGATTTGGCAACATATCGCTGGAGTGCATCAAATGTTTTGGAATTTGATTCCACTAAGACAATTCTGGAAAGACAGGGAGTAACAGCTTCGGTTACTTTTCCAAAAAATATTTTTGTGCCTTATAGTCCAAATTTTCGCGAATTATATTTTGAATTATTATATTTTTTGATACCATTAGGTGTGTTGTTTCTTTGCTATTTGCTATGGCGAAAGTATGGCGATGATCCAAATTTTGATAAGACTGTTATTGCAGAATATGATGTTCCAGGAAATCTGACTCCAATTGAAGCTGGGATGTTGATGAAAAGTGGGGGGTTTGAAAATGAGTTTATTACGTCCGAGATAATTTGGTTTGCAACAAAGGGTTTGATTACAATCAAGGAAAACGAAAAAAAGATATTATTTTTTTCCAACAAGGATTACGAGTTGACTCAAAAACATGATCCAGCAGTGGAAGGGGCATTAAATGCTGCTCAGCAAAAGATTTTGTTAGCCATTTTTCAAAGCAGTGCCACGGTTGCTCTAAGTTCACTCAAAAATAAATTCTATACAAACCTGCCTGAAATTAAAAAAGCATGTAAAACAAGTTTGAAAAATAAGGGCTTGATTCAAACAACGGGTCTCAGTATTAGTACTATCATGAAAGGTCTAACACCGTTTCTCTTGTGGGGCGCTTTTGTAATGGCGGGTAGCACCTCAATATTTCTTGGAATAAGCATTGCGCTTTCAGCAGCAAGCATTTTTGCCTTTAGTTTTATTATGCCTAAAAGAACATTGGCTGGTGCCGAACTTAATTGGAAAATCAAGGGCTTTAAATTATTTATGGAAACCGTGGATAAAGATCGAGCGGCTTTTTATGAAAAAGAGAATATTTTTGAAAAATGTTTGCCTTATGCAATTTTATTTGGAATGACAAAGCTGTGGATTCAAAAAATGCAAGAGATTTATGGTGCAGATTATTATGCGACGCACGCTCCAATATGGTATGCGGGAAGTTTATCCTCATTTGACACTGATAGTTTTGCAAGTGCTATGAATAATTTATCTTCCGACATTGCATCCAACACCTCTGCTCCATCAGGAGCTGGTGGCGCTGGAGGTTCTGGTGGTGGAGGTGGCGGTGGAGGTGGAGGAGGTTGGTAATACAATATTTGCCAAGTTAAAAATTTAAATCCGTTACAATATTTCAGTATATTGTAATATGCTTATTATAATAAAATCGCATAATGGAAAATAAACACGAAATATTATTGGGACTCACGACTACACCAAGTTCTGATTGGCGTGGGAAGGTTGAGGAAATGAAAAAATTTGGAATCAAAAAGATTGCACTTTTTCCGACGTTTTTAAAAATAGAAGAGCGCAAAGAACTGTACAAACTATTGGAAGATATTGAAGATTTGGAAATTCCACACGTGCATCTTAGAAATGACATGGACTCAAATGAAATAGAATATTTTAAAAATAGATTTAAATCACAAGTATTTAATATTCATCCTGCAAATAATAAGTATTCATTTTCTGATGATTTTCTGAAATATTCTTCACAAACATATGTTGAAAATTTAATTATGATTCCAACTGATGAAGAATTAAGAAAATATGCAGGACTTTGTATCGATTTTTCGCATTGGGAAAATAACGTGCGACTTAATAATAATGACTGGAACAATTCGTCGGCGAAATATAATGATGTAATGATAGATAGATTGAAAGGGTATCTAGTTGGGTGTTGCCATGTTTCTGCCGTGTTGAACGAAGTGCGTACAGGCACGGATTTTCCAGAAGGACGGCAATATGACAGTCACACATTCAACGAGCTTGATGAACTTGATTACATTGGACAATATCGTCAATATTTGCCATACTATATCAGCTTGGAATTAGAAAATTCTTTCGAAGAGCAATTAAAAGCCAAGCAATATTTGGAAGGAATAATCAATAATTAATGATGTCATGCTGAATTTATTTCAGCATCCCGCAGTTCTAGATCCTGAAACAAGTTCAGGATGACACTAATAAATATATGAAAAAGGTTTTAATAATAGGTGCCAAGGGAATGTTAGGACAAGAGCTTGTAAATATTTTCAAAAGTGACACAGATTATAAGGTTACTGCATGGGATTTTGCCCAAATTGACATCACTGATGAAAATCAAGTAAAAGAAAAAATTTCCAAACTCTCGCCAAATATAATTTTAAACGCTGCAGCATACAATGCGGTGGATGCTTGTGAAAAAGACAAGGCTGAATTTGCGAAGGCAAAAATGCTGAATGGGAAAGCTCCTGGGTATCTTGCAAAAGTTGCCAAAAAATTGGATGCAACATTTGTTCAATATTCCACGGACTATGTTTTTTCAGGAATGCCTGATATTCCAGAGCCAACTGGCTGCAGTGGTTCATGTGGTTCATGCTCACTTCATGAAAATTTTTCCCCACAAATTGGTTTTGATGAAAACGCAATTCCTGATCCAATTCAAAATTATGGAAAATCAAAGTTGATGGGCGAGGATGCTGTTCAAAAAAATGGCGAGAAATATTATATTATTCGTCTTTCAAAACTTTTTGGAAAACCTGCCAAATCAAATCCGCCAGCTGGCGGAGCCAAAAAAAGTTTTTTTGATGTGATGTTAGAAGTTGGTAAAAAAGCTGAAAGGATGTCAACCCCAGTTAAATCCGCCAAAGGCGGTGTGGAACAATTTAACGGGGTAAAAGTTGTGAATGAGGAAACAAGTCTTTTTACATACGCACCAGACTTGGCGAAAAAAACCAAGGAGATTATTGAAGCTGAAAAACCTTTTGGAATTTATCACGTTGCCAATAGTGAAGCTTGCACTTGGTACGAAGCGGTTGTAGAATTGTATAAGATGGCTAAGATTAAAACTAAGGTTGTTCCTGTGAGCGCAGATGAATTTCCCAGACCTGCTGCTCGTCCATATGTTTCAACTTTGATAAACACAAAATTGAATCCACTACGAAGTTACAAATTAGCACTGCGAGAATACCTGAAGAAATAAATAGTTGTGATTTAATCCCTAATCCTTTTTGTCATTCCCGTGAAAACGGGAATCCAGGTTACGTGTGTATTTACTAAACCGCTGATATTGAGTGGGGCTGGATCCCCAGCCCGCCTCGCGTCGACGAGCAATCGTCTTTGCGAGTCGAGGCGGGTCAAGCTGAGGATGACAAGGAATGAATATCCTTTTGATTTATTTAAAACAATTTTTATATGGAAATGGATAATCTAAAAAAACAAGACAAGCAAATTTTTGATGCAATTACTGGCGAGATGAAACGTCAGCAGGAGGGAATGGAACTGATTGCATCTGAAAATTATGTTTCCAAGGCGGTGCTTGAAGCGCTGGGCTCTGTTTTTACAAACAAATATTCAGAGGGTTATCCCGGCAAGCGATATTATGGTGGTCAACAATATACAGATGTTGTTGAATCCTTGGCAATTGAGCGTGCAAAAAAACTTTTTGGTGCTGAACATGTCAATGTGCAACCGCATTCAGGAGCTCCTGCCAACATGATTGCATATAACGCAATTCTAAAGCCTGGAGACACCGTGCTCGGAATGGATCTTTCTCATGGAGGACATTTAACACATGGACATCCTCTAACATTGTCTGCGCAGATATATAATTTTGTTGGATATAAAACAGGAAAAGACGGACTAATTGATTACAAAGAGTTGGAAAAGATGGCTATTAAACACAAACCAAAATTAATTTTGGCTGGTTTTTCAGCATATACACGAAAGATTGATTACAAAAAATTTGCTGCGATTGCAAAAAAGGTGGGTGCAATTTCGATGTTTGATATTGCACACATTGCTGGGCTTGTTGCGGGAAAAGCAATTGAAAATCCTGTACCATATTTTGATATTGTAACAACGACAACACACAAAACTTTGCGTGGACCACGTGGAGGAATGATTATGTGCAAAGAGCAATTTGCCAAAGCAATTGATAAGTCCGCATTTCCAGGATTTCAGGGTGGACCACACATGAACAACATCGCAGCCAAGGCCGTGGCTTTTGGAGAAGCTCTTAAGCCAGGATTTAAGACCTATACGAAGCAAATAATTAAAAATGCCAAAGTTTTAGAAAAAGAATTGACAAAACGCGGATACAAAATTATGTTTGGCGGTACAGATTATCACATGGTGCTTATTGATGTGATGACAAGTAAAGAAGTGACCGGCAAAGAAGCGGAACACGCACTTGATGAAGCCGGAATTACAGTCAACAAAAATATGATTCCAGATGATCCGAGAAGCCCGATGGATCCAAGTGGAATTCGAGTTGGCGTGCAAGCAGTCACTTCTCGTGGAATGAAAGAAAAAGAAATTAAAATAATTGTGCAGTGGATTGATGCGATTATTACTGCACATTCTGACAAAAAAACTTTGTCAGAAATTAAAAAAGATGTAACAAAATTCTGCAAACGTTATCCTATTTATCCTAATGTGTAAACAACTATCAACTACCAACACCTCTTGAATATTTGTTGAAAGTTGTTGGTTGTAAGTTACGAGTTAATTTTATGGGGGAAATTACAAAACCAAAAAAACGCAAAATGAAAGGTATCGTGTTGGCCGGTGGAACTGCCACCAGGCTTTTTCCAATGACCGCAACAACAAGCAAGCAACTTTTACCAGTCTATGACAGGCAAATGATTTTTTATCCATTAAACACTCTCATAAAAGCAGGCATAAAAAATATTTTGATTATTGTTGCACCTGAACATTCCGGACAATTTCTGAATTTACTTGGATCATTACTAAAAAAGCATGATGTGCACATCACATTTGAAGTCCAATCTTCGCCACGAGGACTTGCTGAAGCTCTGACTCTTGGAGAAAACCATATTGGAGATGATAATGTGGCTCTCATTTTGGGAGACAATATTTTCGAAGATGATTTTGCAAAACAAATAAAAGAGTTTCGTGGTGGTGGTCATATTTTTGCCACCAAAGTTCCGGATCCTGAAAGATTTGGTGTTGTGAAATTTAACAAAAACAATAAAGCAGTTGAAATAGTTGAAAAACCAAAGGAATGGATAAGTGACTGGGCTGTTACAGGCTTGTATTTGTATGACAATAGATGTGTGGAAATTGCAAAAAAAATGAAACCTTCTGATCGTGGAGAAATTGAGATTACTGATGTAAACAGAGAATATCTCAAGAAAAAGGAACTGGAGGTAACATTGTTTGGTGGGGAATGGCTGGACGCTGGAACTCCTGATTCTCTTTTGGAGGCAAGTATTATTGTTAAAGAAAAAGGAATAAGCAGAAATTTTCATCCAATTTTGGATCAAGCAATCAATGAGCTCAATGAAGAGTTGAGAATAAGAAGTAAAAAAAGATTACAATAATTAATTTATCACACTAAACCATGAAAATTAGAAAAGCAATATTACCAGTAGCTGGATTTGGAACTAGATTTTTACCTGCAACCAAGGCACAACCAAAAGAAATGCTGCCGATTGTAGACAAACCTGTTATCCAATATCTTGTTGAAGAAGCAGTTGCTTCCGGGATTGAGGAAATTATTTTTGTAACCGGCCGTGGTAAAAGAGCAATTGAAGATCATTTTGATGTTTCATATGAGCTTGAAGATACATTAGTTGAAAAAAATAAGCATGATTTGCTTGAAACTGTTCAGAAAATTTCAGGACTAGCAAAATTTTCATATGTACGTCAACCAAAACCACTTGGAGATGGCCATGCACTTTTGCAAGCAGCACATCTTTTAAATGGAGAACCGGCATTGGTAATCTTCGGAGATTGTCTTTATGATAGTGAGGTCCCAGCATCCAAACAGCTCATGGAAACATTTGAAAAATATGGTGATCCAATTATTGGGCTTAGCGAAGTTCCGCAAGATCAAGTTTCATTATTTGGTGTTATTGATGGTGTAAAAATTGACGAAAAAACATATCAAGTAAATGGATTGATCGAAAAGCCAAAAAAAGAAGATGCGCCTTCAAATCTTGTTGCTGTTGGAAAATACATTGTAACGCCAGAGGTTTTTGAAATTTTGGCCACAATGGATCATAGGAAATCAGGAGAAATAAGATTAATTGATGCTTTTGAAAAAATGCTAGAAAAAAATAGGGCTATCTATGGCAGGATTCTGGAAGGAGAATGGCTGGACACTGGAGATAAATTTAATTTCATGAAAGCGTCAATTCATATGGGCCTCAAACATCCAGAAATTGGAGATAAACTGCGCGAATATTTAAAAGGTTGCAAAAATGTCTAAAATTATCCCCGCTCTTTGGAGCGGGGTTTTTGTTAAAAAAGAAAATTGACATATATTCGAGAGCATGACACAATAATTAACCAGTATTTAAAGGAAAAAACAGCAATGTATTGGATATATTTGACCATATTCACATTAATAGTTTTTGTCCCAACTTTTGTTAGAGATGGAATTTTTATCTTTGACATGACTCAAACTCAAGAATTTGTAATTCTTCTGCTTGGCTCAATTGCTATTTCCATCTTTTTGTTTGTTGAAAAAAAGATGAAAAAAAGTCAAACAGAAAAATATGTTTTTCAAGGTCAGGCCAGCAGGATGGCGAAAGATTTGCAGCATTCGTATTCGTATATTGGAGAAATAAATCGAAAATTAGATATCTTGGAAAACATCGCCTTGGGATATCCTGAAAGTTCAAGATTGTCAGAAAGAAATGAGGGTGAGCTTTATGCTTCAATCATGAGTGCTGTAGCCTTATTTGGAAAATCAGATGAATATTCGCTGCGGTTCATAGCTCTGCCTGAGTTTACATTAATCAGGGAAATAAAAAGTAATCCAGAAAATTGTTTGGAATTTTCTTTAAAGGATAGAAAGATTGAGGTGAGCTATTTTGAGTCAAATGAATTCATTGTTGTAACTTCTCCAAAATCAATTGACAACATTTTTTCGTATATTGTTATTAAGAAAAAAAATCCAAGTCAAAAACTTGAAGATATTGAAATTATGAAAACTCTTGCCGCACAAGCCCTCTTCATTTTCATGTTCATGCGTCACAAGAAACAAATAAAATGCGTTATTTAAAGGGGTTGATTCTTCTTTGAATAATTGTTACAATAAATTTCGTAGATTCGTATGTAATTCGTAGTTTCGTATCGGTTAAATATATGCAAGTAATTTTTCTACAAGATGTTAAAAATGTTGGAAAAAAGGGACAAATTAAAAATGTTCCGGATGGTTATGCGCGAAATTTTCTCTTGGCTCGCAAATTAGCAACCGTGGCAAATGCTGCAAGTTTGGCTAATGTTAAACAAGAAGAAGACAAGAAAAAACTTCAAACGGCCTTAGGAAAACAAACTGTTCAAAAATTAGCTACAGCTATTGAAGGCAAGAAGTTTGTCATTAAAGCACGAGCTAAGGACGGAAAACTTTTCGGCTCTATTACTGCTAAGGATATAAACAAGGAAATTAAAAAGGCCGGATTTGATATTTCAGAAAAGGCTATTCAAATTGATCACATTAAAGATTTGGGTGAAAAAAAGGTAATAATTAGCTTTGATTTTGGGATAAGCACAACCATAATTTTAGTGGTTGAACAGGCATAGAAAATAGTATATACTGAGAAATAAGTAAGAGGTTACTTTTATCATAAAAAACAGGCCCGCCCGCAACGCTTCGCGTAGCGATGCAGGCGGGGGTCGCATTTAAGCGACTTTTTGCATATAAAAAAACCGATTCGAAACAACGAAAAACATTTGAATCTACGAACAAATACAGAAAATATTTTCGTAGATTCGTTCTAGTTTCGTAGTTTCGTATCGGTATAAACAAAATGGAAAATCGAAAATACATCTTTGTGATGGGAGGAGTGATGAGTGGTGTGGGAAAGGGGATTTCTGCTGCATCAATCGGTGCAATCTTAAAAGCTCGTGGTTATGCTGTGACTGCAATTAAAATTGATCCGTATGTAAATGTTGATGCGGGAACAATGAATCCAACTGAACACGGAGAAGTTTTTGTGTTGGATGATGGCGATGAAACCGATCAGGATATGGGAAATTATGAGCGCTTTATGGACATCACACTTTCTCGTGATAATTATATGACCACTGGTCGTGTATATGAATCAGTGATTCATCGTGAGCGCAATTTGGAATATGGCGGAAAATGTGTGCAAGTCGTGCCTCATATTCCCTTGGAAGTTATTGATCGCATTGTACACGCATCAAACAAAGCTAAGTCTGAAATTACTCTGATTGAAATCGGAGGTACTGTTGGAGAATATGAAAATATTCTTTTCTTGGAGGCTATCAGACTTTTGAAATTAAAAAATCCAGACAATGTTTTAACTGTTATGGTTAGTTATCTTCCAGTGCCGCAAGCTGCTGGAGAAATGAAAACGAAGCCTACTCAACATGCTGTGCGTACAGTCAATGGTGCTGGAATTCAACCAGATATAATAATTGCTCGAAGTGAATTGGGCATGGATCAGAAAAGGAAAGAAAAAATTTCCATGTTCTGCAGTGTGCCAGAAGAATGCGTAATCAATGCGCCTGATGCCAAGAGCGTATATGAAGTCATCACAAATTTTGAACGCGACAATTTAAGCAAAATTATTCTCAAGAAGCTTCGACTTAAGCCCAAAAAATCTGATCTGAAACAATGGGATGATTTAATTGCGCAAATAAAAAACCTTAAGGGTAAGGTTAAGATTGGAATTGTTGGCAAATATTTTGGCACGGGAGATTTTGTTTTGTCTGATGCGTACATCAGTGTAATTGAAGCAATCAAACATGCTGGATATAAAAATGATGTAAAAACTGAAATAGATTGGATAAACTCCGAAGTTTTCGAGAAAGATCCAGAAAAAATAGAAGATCTTTCTGAGTATGATGGGATTTTGGTTCCAGGCGGATTTGGCGGTCGCGGAATTGAAGGAAAAATAAAAGCTATCAAATATTGTCGAGAAAATTTAATTCCATATTTTGGAATTTGTTATGGTATGCAACTTCAAGTTATTGAATTTGCCAGAAATGTTCTCGGTATGAATGATGCGCACACTACTGAAGTTAATCGCGATACGAAAAATCCTGTTATTGATATTATGCCTGAGCAGAAAAAGAATTTGGAAGATGGAAATTATGGAGCCACAATGCGTCTTGGCGCATATGATGCAGTGCTGGAAAAGGGCACACTTGCATATGATGGATACAAAAAAACAAAAATTTCTGAACGTCACAGGCATCGTTGGGAAGTTAATCCAAAATATATCAAACAAATTGAAAAAGCTGGGCTTGTTTTTTCTGGGAAATCTCCAGATGGAAAGCTGATGGAAATTGCCGAACTTCCGAAGTCTCAGCATCCATTTTTCCTCGGAGCGCAATTCCACCCAGAATTCAAATCTTCCCCCCTCAAATCCCATCCACTTTTCTTTGAATTCGTAAAAGCCGCAAAAGTAAAAGCAGGGAAGAAATAAAACAAGTTTTTAAAGTTATAAGGTTTGTAAGGTTCATAAAGTAGAATACATGCCTGAGGAATATCTTGACATTGTTGATGAAAATGGCAACCTGACCGGAGAAAAAGAACTTCGCAGTGTTTGTCATGAAAAAGGTTTGTGGCACAATGTTGCTGTGGCATATTTTTATCGAATTAAGAATAATAAACTTGAATTACTCGTACATTTAAGATCAAAATTTAAAGAGCAGAATCCTAATAAGTGGTCAATGCGTTTCGGTGGGCATGTGGAGGCAGGTTCAACCATAGAGGAAACCGTTATTAAGGAAATTTGGGAAGAAGCTGGTGTGAAAATACTGCTTGAAGAAATAATTACTGGAGCAAAAAGTTTTTACGATGGCGAAAATAATAAGGAAATTGGCAATAGTTATTATTATAATTTCAAAGGTGATTTAAGAGACTTGACCTTTAATGACGGAGAAGTGCAAGAAGTTAAGTGGATGAATATTGACGATATAGAAAAATCCATGAGAAATGATTCAAATATATGGGACTCTCAAAGTATTAATAGATTCCTTATTAGAAAAAATGATATACTTTCTAAAATAAAATAACGATAAAGCAAAAGAAACCTCTCTCGAGGTTTCTTTTTTTAGTCTTGTGTTTCTGAAAAGCTAACAAGCTAATGCCTAATAAGCTGTTTTTACTATTTTGCTTTCTTAGCGATTCTTGCAACCAAATGCTTTCTAACAGTCTTTCGCATATTTGGTTTTCTTGCAACTTTCCAAGCTCCTTTTTTCTTGCCGGCTTCGTTGGTCTTAAGATTAACGCGAAGTTTTGCTCCAGCTTTCTTAGCACCAGTCTTTCTTGGTTTAATTTCAATCGGTGTGTCAGATTTTTCAACTGCCACGTAACGACGAGTTACCAATACTCCAGTAAAGTTACGAACTTTTTTTGAAGTGAATTTTACAATTCCATCAACGAGAGCCATCAATGTATCATCATTGCAACGCATCACATTTTTTCCTGCATGATAAGCAGTTCCACGTTGTCGGATGATGATGTTTCCAGTTTTTACTTTTTGATTTCCAAAGATCTTAACACCAAGTCTTTTCGAGATTGAATCTCGTCCGAGTTGGGTAGACCCACCAGCCTTACGATGCGCCATAATGAGTAACTAGTCATCAGTAATCAGTAATCAGTCATCGGACTGAATAGGTTAATAATTCCTAGGGCAAAATTAATTTTAAAAAAATATATCCGCTCAATAAAAACTTAACTCAATACTATATCCATAAATATAATTTTGGGTTAAAATCAAATAGCGGTGGACATTGTGATGATTGCCAGAAAATTGTTGTCGCTTGGCGGCGACACGCACCCAGCGCGGATGCACAATTGACTGAAGCCATCACTCAGTGTTACAGGATTTATTCTAACAGAATTAATGATTATGTCAACCCCGTTAGAAATTTCAAAATTATACTTTTAATTAATATTTAGCCCTTATTTTTTAATTCATAATATCTAGAAATACAATACTTGTGAAATTTCTAACGGGGTCAACCAAAATCAAAGACTTTTTTATAAAAAATGAGACTAAAATCGTACTTTTTATCGGTTTTTGCCTAATTAGCGCTATTTCATTTGAATTTGGGATGCTGCAAGGTCAAAAATGGCAGCAAAAGCCCCTCATAATAGAGAAGCCTTCTGATACACGAGAAAGGCAGGAAACAGCAAATCAGGGCAATTTAGAGGCCTCTGACGCGACTAAAACTGCCACAACACCCCAAATAACCGTCAAAGGTGCCGCAACCACAAATACTGCAAACTGCGCCTATGTCGGCAGCAAAAATTCCGATAAATTCTATCTCCCAACCTGCTCCTACGCCAAACGCGTCAAACCCGAAAACCTCGTCTGCTTCAAAACTGCCGACGAGGCATTGGGGCAAGGGAGAACAGAAAGCAAATGCGGCAAATAAAATTTAAAGAGGTGTCCGGATTTCCGAACACCTCTTATTGACAGCAATGAACCAGAATAGACCTTTGAACGAACCGAGAAAGGCTGGTATTTCAAGGACGACTCCATGGAGGCTGGCGCCAACATTTCATAGTCTCCCAGCTATCCTACACATTCCTTGGTAATCTAAACCAGTCAGGGTAGGGATTCGAACCCATACACGCCTCAGGCCCCGTTTCATTTGCTCATTAATACAATATCAATTTTGAAACATTTGTCAATGCATATTAAAATTAATAAAAAAATAAGATCTACAAAAATATAGCAAGCACTATCATACTATCGAGTGTGATAGTGCTTGCCGAAAAATAAAATAACAAAATTATAAAAATAAAAAAATCTATGGCGAAATATTATTCAAAATTATCCAAAAAAGAAATAGACAAAATTTTATACCAGCTTTGTCTGGCAATTGCTGAAATTAAAGATCCTAACGAAGCCGCGGAGCTTTTACGTGATCTACTTTCTTATAGGGAATCTGAAATGATTGCCAAGCGTCTCAAAATTGCTGAACTGCTAGTTAAAGATTTAACCTATCAGGACATTGAGGAAACCTTAAAGGTCAGTGCAACAACTATTGCACGAGTGCATGAATGGCTGCAAATTTCAGGGGAAGGATATCAAAAGGCAATCGCACGAACCAAGGAAAAAATAACAAAGCAAGATAATGCAAACATCGATTTTGAAAATTGGAGTTCTCTTAAAAAGAAATTTCCTGCCTATTATTGGCCGGATATTTTGTTAGAAAATATCGTAGCAAATGCCAATAAAAAACAAAGGGCTCAGATGCAAGTTGTTATCGATAAGCTAGACAAGGCGAAAGAAAAACCAGCAATCTACAAAAAACTAAAGCGCCTAATCCTTGCAAACTCGCATGTTCAACAATAATATTAATGCAAACCAGAATCGGCAAACACTATCACACTCGATAGCGTGATAGTGTTTGCCGATAATATTTTGGAATAAATTTGAAAGATGTGGGGAAATCGGGTATGCTTTAAGAATAAATACTAGAGTGGATGCCGGTGCATAGCAAGCTGTTTAATAGTTAATATTTTGTATAAATTTAAATTAGCAATATGTCTATTGAAAATTCATTGGAAAATAAAATTGAACAGCAAGGGTTTGAGGAAAATCCATTTGAGCATGAAATTGTTTCAAGAGAATGGATCAGTAGTGTTGAGGGAGAAAAAGATATGGCAAGGGATAAAGAAATTTATCCTAGACTTTCAAAATGGATTAAAGAGGTGAATCCGAAGGTTGTTGTTGAGATTGGATCAGGACAAGGAATTTGTTCAGATAGGATGGCTAAATACAATGGAAAATATATCGGAATTGAGCCATCAAAAATTCTAACTGAACGCGCAGTAGAATTATATAAAAATGAAAAAAGGGATTTTATGCTTGGCAATGCATATTCATTGCCATTGCCAGATGAATGCTGCGATGCAAGTTTTGCTATTAATGTTTGGTTTCATTTAGAAAATATTAACCAAGCCGCAAAGGAACTTACACGAATATTAAAACCGGCAGGCAAGTTTATGATTATTACTGTAAATCCCGATGAATATGAGGGCTGGATAAAATCGTATGATAATATAGAAGAAAATGGTAAAAAAATTATCGGAAAAGCAAACACCCCTATAACACCACTCACAAGAAACACTTTTTACAAGCATTCAATGAAGGAAATCGATGAATCATTTAAAGAGAATGGTTTAATAATAAATTCAATTGAGCCATTTGACTTTGGTAATGGCGGTACGAAATATTTTATGCAAATAATTGGAACAAAATAATATGGAAAATAAACGAGTTAAAACCTTTGAAGAAATTGAGGAGCATTTGAAAACTAATTTAATTCAAATTGGAATGGAGATTGGGGAGATTGAGAATTTTTTGAAATTGGGAGAAGAGCTTTTGGAAAAAGAAAGGAAGCTGCAAGAGGGAAGTCCTGTTAAAAATGAAGAAATTATTGAAAAATATAAAAACGATATTGAGAAATTACAAAAGGGTTTGGAAATGTTTTTAGGGATCAAAGAGGAAATGCAAAACACTTTAGCCAAGCTTACTGAAACAAAAGCCAAAGCCGACGAGCATATTAAATAATAAAAAAGTTTATAAAGTTATAAAGTAAGTCAGACATGCATCCCGCATTCCCCCTGCACCATATGAAGTACGTAGGCGAAAAACGAGTGATGAGCGTTAAAAAATCGATATGTAATCATGTCGTCCCGGACAGCAGATCCGGGATCCAGGTTCGCACATAAGTCTGGCTCAGTCCTGGATTCCCGTTTTCACGGGAATGACAATGGAAAAAAGAAATGTGGAAAAGAGTCTGAATTCGTAATTAATTTATCAAACATATTTATGAATAAAAAAACAATTGTTATTTCACTTGGTGGTTCATTAATTGTACCGGAAGAAATTGATTGGAAATTTGTGAAGCAGTTCAAGAAAGTTATTGAAGATGGAATTGCCAAGGGTTTTCGTTTTATTATAATTACTGGTGGCGGAAAGACTGCCAGAAAATATATTGAAGCTGGGGCAAAAGTGGGTGATATTGATGACGAAGACAAAGATTGGATTGGGATTCATGCCACACGCATGAACGCGCACTTCATCCGAACTATTTTTAAAAAACATGCACATCCAACGATTAACAAAAATCCCTATGACCTGGAAAGTTTCTTGAAAGCCAAGGAGTCAGTTTTGGTGGCTGCTGGATATAAACCTGGGAATTCTACTGATTATATTGCAGTGCTGCTTGCTAAACATTTTGATGTTAAAAAAATTGCCAACCTTTCCAATATTGATTACGTTTGTGATAAAGATCCAAAGAAACACAAAGACGCCAAAAGAATCAAGGAAATAAATTGGAATGATTTTCAAAAAATAGTCGGCGAAACTTGGGATCCCGGCTCTAATGTTCCGTTTGACCCAATAGCTTCCAAAATGGCAGCCAAAGAGGGAATTGAAGTTGCAATTTTAAACGGAAAGAAAATGAACAATTTTCAGAAATATTTGGATGGGGAGAAATTTGTGGGAACGACAATATGCTAGTTTATATCAGGATAATTTGATTGACACTATGTTTTATTTGTAATAATATATGATCAACCGGAACAGTATATAAGTGTCTGCGATATTGTTCGGCGACAGGTTGAATCCCTGTCGTGCACCCAGAAAGGCGGAATCTGCAGATGCCAAAGCTACAAATGCAATTTCCCATGAGAGAATCGGGAGTAACTGTTTCAGAAAAAGTTCTGTTGCAGTTTGTGCTTTGGGAAAGCTTGGCAACCAGTGGCCCTTGGTTACAATCAGTTGAAGTCTGTCATCAGAAAGTAGCGGCGAGCGAAATTTGATTTCACTGATGCTAAGGTACACGGGCGGCAGATCTTTAAGATTTGCCGCCTTTTTCTTTTTCAAAAAATTAAAAAGCTCTGCACGATGGTTCTCGCGCAGAGCTTTTTTTAAGAAATGATTGGCAATGTTAAAAGAAAATTTGGATGATTATCATTGGTTGGCTCATGTATTAAGCTTCCACCAAGCAATTCAGCCATTTTTTTGGCATGGTACAATCCTATACCAGTTCCTTCTGCCAGATTCTGGGTTCCTTCATCGCGCTGAAATTTTTCAAATAATCCATTTCGTTGGAATTCCTCAGAAATACCGGGGCCATTATTATAAACATTGAAAATAATTTTACCATCTTTAATTATATATCCGATGGCAATTACCCCTCCAAATTGCACATACTTTATTGCATTACTGATGAGGTTTTCAAAAATTGAATATAATGCTGTAGCATTTATTTTCAAAAACACTTGTTTTTCAGGAATTGAGCCATAAGTGTTGTCAATGAAAATATTTTTTTCTTCAATTTCTGAAGCAAAACTGGAAAGCACCTTATCAATGATCTGCAAACCAACATCAACTGGGGCCTCATCAAGTCCAAGTTTTTTTTCTTCAAAACCCAAGGACTTAACTCTGGCAAGGGCTTCTATGAGCATGTTTTCAACATCAGAAAAAGAACAAGTTATACCATCCAATCTTGTCTTTACTGTGTTTGGTATCGCGCCATATCTTCCATTAGCAATTAAACGCAATACTTGATACCCAATGTATTTTGTTTTCAAGCTATGGATTGTTTCAGAAAAATAAGTGCGCATGCATTCTTCAATTTCCATTTGTCTTGTCACATCCCTGGCTGTTCCTAGTATGCCAAAAACATTACCCCTGGAATCTTTCCATTGCGACTTAACAATGCTTGAAAATTCAACACGACCATCAATGTGGACAATTTTTTTAATACAATTAATCGTCTCTCCATTGTAAGCTCGCATATCTTCCTCGTAAGCAATTTCAGCATCTTTAGCTGACATAAAATCAGAATTTGTCTTTTTAAACATTTCTTCTGGAGTAGTTCTGAATCTGTCAGCTTTTACTTTATTTACAAATCTATATCTGAAATCTTTCCCATCAAACATCTTGTAAAAAACAGAGTCTGTTGTGCTGTTAACCCATGATTCAAACATGTCTTTTTCCATTTCACACCTCGCCTTTATATTTTATTTATTTTTTAAGTTACATGAGAAAATATTCTGACATACTATTAAATTTATGTCAAGCAATTATGCACACTCTCATTTTAGATGGCAATAGACAAAAAGATATTTAGGGCTATAATCAAGATACGATGATTTCTACTACTTTAACAATCTTTAGAGGGGGTGCATCATGAGTGTTTTAACAAAAAAAGTATTAGCTTGTTGTAAAAATATTCTCGATGACATTTAGGAAATATCATGGATTGAACATGGGAGGCTAAAAAGAAAATATGTCCGATCCATCAAGCAGCCAAATGTTCCTACATTCTCAGCAATTAAAAGGCTCAAAAAAGTTTCTCAAAAAACTGTTTTGGACCAGGTACTTGCAAGAGTTGTTGAGGAACGAAGATTTTTTCATTAAAATCCCTTGTTTGCACAATGTTAATCACTATCTAGATTTTGCAAAATCCAGATAGTGTTTTTTTATTGTAAGAATTGATGATATAATAGATAGTATGAGTAAACTAGTATTTGACATTGAAACAAAAGGCGCCGATTTTAACTTGCTGGATGAAACTTCACAGGAAGTGCTTACGCGTTGGATTAAAAAAGAATCATCTTCAGACGAAGAATACGAAAAAGAATTAGCAGAAATGAAAAATGGACTTTGTTTTTCTCCGCTTACAGGACAAATTGTGGCTATTGGAGTATATGACGTGGAAAAAGATAAGGGTGCAGTATATTTTCAAGCGCCAGACGACAGCGTTTCTGATCATGAGGATGGAAATATAAAATTTAGAGTTTTGGGCGAGAAAGAAATGCTTCAGCAATTTTGGAACTTGGCTGAGAAGTATGATGAATTTGTCAGTTTTAATGGACGCACATTTGATGTGCCTTTTTTATTTGTCAGAAGCGCCATCAACGAAATACGCCCGACTAAGAATTTAATGGCTAATCGCTATCTTTCAAGCCAGCCACAAAATGCCAAGCATATTGATCTGCTTGATCAACTCACTTTTTATGGCGCAGTTCGTCGTAAAGGAAACTTGCATCTCTGGAGCAAGGCTTTTGGCATCAAGAGCCCTAAGGAAGATGGGATTTCTGGCGATGATGTGGGGCAACTTTTTAAAGAAAAAAGATTTCTCGACATTGCAAAATATAACGTTGGGGATTTGCAAGCCACAAAAGCACTGTACGAATATTGGGAAAAATATTTGAAATTTTAATATTCTACAGAATTACAAATCGATTACAAATATACAAAAAACAAAGCCGAACCATCTGATGATGACCGGCTTTTTGCAACACTAATTTAATCAAGAAATATCTTCGTAATCCTCCTCGTCTTCATCATTAGGGAACCAGATGTATAATATAAATAAAACGAACAATAGGGGTAACAAGCAGTAGCCAAAAATATTCTTCAAAAAATCCTTTTTCATGATCAATTCCTCCTTAGTTTAAAAAGTATACAGCAGACAAAAGTCCAATAGTAACCAAAACGCCAATAACACTACACATTGTCATAACTGCAGCAGTAAGCTGGTAATCATTTGCGTGAAGATTTTTTTCACTCTTACTTATTCGTTGTTGATGATGCATTAGAATTATAAAATAAAAACAAATAAGGGCAACGAGAAGAATTCCAAAGCTATTTGTTGCCCAGCATAGTACTGCAACCAAAAGAAATAATGCCACTAACAAGGGATAATTAGAAATCAATATCTTTTTATATCTAAGTTTCATTTCTTGACAAAAAATTTCACGATCAATTTGTCTTTTTTCCGCAGCGCTAGTTATTTTTTCAAGATGTTTTTTTGATCCTCGTTTTTTTGGTAGCATTTTTCCAGACATAATGACACCTCCAAATAGGGTTTGATTTAGTTTTTAAAGAAGATTATATAGCTTAAATCATTTCTTCTTGATAGTCAAACTCTTGCTTTCTTTGTCCAAAACGCGGCTGCGTTCAACATCCTGTCGGGTGCTGACCGGCAACACACTCATAATATTTTTCAGTGCGATGCCATCTACTTTCAAGACTGACTCCCATTTATCCAGAGGCTCCAAAATATCACGCAATTGTTTTTCATCGTATTTATAGGTCTTGCGCAGTGTTTGAGCGATAATGCCTTCATCAGAAAAAACTCTTTCAACACCTTCTTGTTCCATATACTTTGTTATTTTTTCTTGCAACTGGGCAAACTGAGTTTTTGTAGAAGCAATCGCTGATTTTAGATTAATATAATCGCCAATAGCAGTGTTAATTTCTTCACTATCAATTTTTCTCTCCTCCTTGAATTTGTGCTTCCACATTGGACAAATTTTTTGAAAGCCGCACCAATCGCAAAGTGGAGTAACATTGGGCACGAAAATTCCTTTTTCAATTTCCGCAATAACATCTAGAAAAAGTTGGTTGGCGTTTTTGAGCTGTTCTAGAGTGCGCGTAGAGCTCAATTTCACGCCGTGCTTGAGATAATAAAGGCTAACGGTAATCTTATCCAGATTTGCAGCTTCTTTTGGGTAGCGAGCCAAAAATGCGTTCAAATAAACCGACAACTGTAAATCATTGTCCACCTTGTCTTGTGAAGGCATTTTTTTGGTTGTTTTGTAATCAATGATTTCATAGCCATCTTCTGTTTTATCAATACGATCAATAATACCAGAAATGATATGGCTTGCCCCGTGAACTTTACCCGGTAGTTCACTGGGGTTAGCTCCACTCTTGGGATCATTTATTTCAATTGCAAAACGACTTTCTAAATCAACAATATTATATTCAGAAACAATATTATTCTTATAATATTGTTGAATCATTGCCACGCCCATTGAAAAAGCACTGCGCTCTTCAAGTTCATCTTCAAAAACGTCGCTATTCCAATTTTTAGAAAAATAATCCAAAGCATCTTCCAATTTCGGTGGCAGCAGAGAAGGATTGTGAATGAATTTCATCGTGCCATGAATCAAGGTTCCAAAAACAGCCTCCTTGCTCTTGGGCTCCTTAATTTTGTCGATATTTTGAAATTTATATTTCAAGCTGCAATTTTGAAATGTTTCAAGAGCTGAATAGGAAAGTCTCATAGATATAAAATGTCATCCTGAGCGTAGCTGAGACCGATAGGTCGAAGCGAAGTCGAAGGATCTGAGCCCAGATTTCTCGATTCCGCTACGCTTCACTCGAAATGACATGATGATTTATGATTCATTATACCAAATAAGAGGTTTTGAGCAAGAAAAAAAGACTATGTCGCTGCACAGCCTTTTTACCAAACATTTCGCACCTCATTGCAAGGATCACATCTATGTGTTTGATCAACCACAAAAATGCAATCTTCTTTTGTTTGTGAACAATTGAATGCATTTTTTTTACTGCATCGAAAGCATTCATTGCTCGGAACAAGTGTGCCACACCCAATAACCGTTACGATGTCTTGTTCTTTACAATCTGGACATAGAAAAATTTTGCACATGCTAGCAACCTCCTTTTTTGAATTGTTTTTAAATTATATCAAAAAAAGAGATTTGCACAAGAAAAATTGACTCTTGACACCATTGTCAAATAATATTATATTTAATGTATACTAATTTAGTAGACATTAATGTTTTAAGATTTAATTTTCGTAGATTCGAATACTATTCGTAGTTTCGTATCGGTCATATAAATGAGATTTTCAACCAAAGCAGAATATGGTCTCAAGGCTATGACTAATTTAGCTCAATGCCATCCCAATCAAAAAACAATTGGAGAAATTGCCAAAGAAGAAAACATTTCTCAGAAGTATCTTGAAAGACTAATGGGATTGCTGCGAAATGGGGGAGTAGTGCAAAGCTCCAAAGGAAAGCAGGGTGGCTATATGCTAGCAAAAGAACCAAAAAAAATTCCTGTTGGCGAGATCATTGAACTTTTGGATGGCGAAATTGCGCCAATGCGCTGTGTGGGAAAATTTTGTTCCAGCGAACACAAATGCCCATCAAGTGTTGTCTGGAACAAATTAGGAGTGCAAATCAAAAAAACACTGTATTCAATAAAACTAAATACGCTAATAAAATAAAATATTCTCGTGTCATTCCCGTGAAAACCTGCCTACCGGACAGGCAGGCGGGAATCCAGACCCGACACTGATCAATACCACACACTACAAATAAAATAATTTTTTGAGATTAATTAGGGCTGGATTCCGGGTCCCTCCAGAGGCGGGCACGGCAAGCCCGGAATGACAAAAAACATATGAAAAAAATATATTTAGACTATGCTGCCACAACACCTGTAGACCAAAAAGTTTTGGATGCTATGCTGCCATATTTTTCACAAAATTTTGGTAACGCAATGAGCGTGCATAGTTTTGGCCAAGAAGCGCTGGAAGCAGTTGATGAAGCTCGAGCCAAAGCCGCACTTTTTTTTCGTGCAAACACCTCTGAAATTATTTTTACTTCAGGAGCAACGGAAAGCAATAATCTTGTTGTAAAAGGAAGTTTGCGTTCATATTATTCCATTGCCAGAAAAGCAGAAGAAAAACCACACATCATTACCACCAAATTTGAACATCATTGTGTGTTGGATGCCTGCAAATTTGCAGAAAAAGATGGGCTTGCTGAGGTGACAAACATTTCACCCAACAAAGATGGTCTAATTTCTGTTAAAGATATTAAAGCGGCAATTAAACCCAACACAATTTTAATTTCCGTGATGTATGTCAATAATGAAATTGGCACGGTGCAGCCAATTGCTGAAATAGGAAAGTTACTCAAAAAAATAAACGCTGAGCGAGCAGAAAACAAATTGTCGCGCATAACATTTCATACTGACGCCACGCAAGCTATCAACTATTTCAATTGCGATGTGGATGAACTGGGGGTTGATTTGTTGTCGATGTCTGCACACAAAATCTATGGTCCAAAAGGAATTGGTCTTTTGTATGTTAGAAAAGGTACACCAATAAAGCGTGTGCAAGATGGTGGTGATCAAGAATTCAAATTGCGCGCTGGAACACACAATGTGCCAGCAATAGTTGGTCTTGGAGAAGCAATAAACATGATTAAAACTCCAGCCACACAAAAAAAGATTATTGAAATAACCGAGCTGCGAGATTATCTTATAAAACGTGTGTTAAAAGAAATTCCAAAGTCATATCTCAATGGCTCACTAGAAAAAAGATCTCCAAATAATGCCAATTTTCGCTTTGATGATGTGGAAGGAGAAGGTCTAATACTCTCACTAGACTTAGATGGCATCGCAGCTTCCACAGGCTCTGCATGCTCATCCGGCGCTCTTGATCCATCGCATGTTTTGCTTTCCTTGGGGCTTAAACACGAACAAGCACATGGGAGTTTGAGATTAACTATAGGGAAATATACCACTAAAAAAGAATTAGACACGGTTATTGAAAAAATAAAAGAAGTGGTGAAGCGCCTACGCAAAATTTCCGGCAACGTGCTAGCTGATTTTCAATAGATTCTACGAATTACAAATATTTACAAATTTACTAATACAAAAAATAACTATCTCTTAACTGAAAACGAAGCAGATTCATACATTCGTATTAATTCGTAATTAGTAGAATTATATGCAAAAATATTCAAAAAAAGTTTTAGAGCATTTTACAAAGCCACACAATCAGGGGAAAATTAAGGATGCAGATGGAGTTGGCACTGTTGGCAACCCTAAATGTGGCGATATTATGCGACTATATATTAAAGTTACCAAAGATAAACAAGGTCAAGAAATAATTAAAGATGTAAAATTTGAAACATTAGGTTGCGGCGCAGCCATTTCAACATCATCAATGACTACTGATTTAGCTAAGGGCAAAACCCTTGATCAAGCTTTGGAAATTACCAATAAAAGCGTGGCGGAAGAATTGGGCGGGCTGCCTTCAGCCAAAATGCATTGCTCAAACCTGGCTGCTGATGCGCTTCACGCTGCGATTAAAAATTATAAAACTAAAAAATAAAGCGATGTCTAATTTAAGAAAATTAAAAATAGGGGACGAAGATCAGCTAAAACCATTGTTCAAGATTTTGACTGGCAAAGAAATCACCATCGATACGGGTTCATTGGTAGTTGATCCAAATTCAATTTGCTTAATTTTGGAAAATACTGAAAATGATATCATAGGTTTTGGTGCGCTTATAATCCACAAAGTTCCAACAAAAGGGGAGGTGGCCAGAATTGAAGATGTTGTTATTGCTGAGAATTACCAAGGTAAAGGTTTTGGAAAGCAAATAATGGAAGAATTGATCAATATAGCCAAAGAAAAAAATATTTCTCAAATTAATCTTACTAGTAGTCCAATGCGCACAGCTGCCAGGAAACTATATGAGAAGCTTGGGTTTATAAAAGGAGATACTGACGTGTTCTATCTAAAGCTTTAATTGTTTTCAAAAAAGATGCTTATTTAAGAATCTGGTAATGTTTCCAGGTTTTTTTGTATAGGGAATTAAAATATACAATGTCGCACAATATATCTTTCGCGACATACAATACAAATAGGAACCAATATACTAAATTAACTAAACTACTGCGCCAGTGTGTCATTCTGAGTGTAGCAGCTTCGACCGTAGGAAGAAGCTGCGAAATCGAAGAATCTGAGCCCAGATCTTTCGACTTCATTTCTCCGCCTGCTGACGGATCAATTCCGCTCAAGATGACAGATTATTGTGTAATAGATTAAATGATTAAGTTGCCTTGGTATAATATCATTTTTAATCTAATCGTGAAATTATGCCTAAGATAAGCCATGTTTAGTGGTATATGTATACCACTTTTCATCAAGAAGGGCCTTACAAGTCAATTTTGAGCGTCGTTTTATGGCTTAAATAAGCCATAATTTAGGGGTGTTTATTAGGGCTTTTTTGGGTTGTTTTTAACGCAAAATAGCTCCTGAGGCACATATTTAATAACCAAGTACTTCTTATATAGCTACTTCATTATCAAGTCTCTGTGGTTAAAATAAGAGATATTAAATCTCATGTATAAAAAATACTATCAGTGTCTCAAAACCAACTTCGCATTTTGAAAATTATGTCTTTTTATTTTTTGATTTTACAAAAAAAACTTTTTTATAAAATTTTAAAATTAAAAAGTCAATTTTTTAACAATATGAAAAATACCAAATACTAACACAACAAGAGTAAAATTGTGACATGTACGTCATGTCTATATAAGTAGTGCAAAATGAATATTGACACTCAATATGCTGACAATAATATAACCACCTATCATTCAAACACCCTACCCAACTCAATGTCGCACAACCCCTTTTATATAAAAACATAATGCAAGCAATGGCTTGCATTTAAAATCTATTTCAATTATAGATAATCATCTGATCCATTCTTGTCGCACTATTTGTTCCCATAGCGCCCACAAGCGCCCTAGAGGTGTCCAGAAAAAGATTTGGACCAAAATATGGATCATGCACGACATATTTCCCATTTGATGTTTTATGATGAATAACAACATAATGCCCGCCACTACCCTTTGTTTTTGCAATATAAACAATAACAGGATTTTTCTTTGAAAGTTGTGAATCGATAACCGACCAATTTATGTTACCATGACTCTTTCCATTGCTAGTTAAAGAAACTTTAGGACTATTCCAATTCATTGGCCAATTAATAAGATCACCTGAAAATATTGGGGCTGAAGAAAGAGATCCAGGATTAGTTGACCCTCCATGCTTTTTAAAAACCATAGCAACAGCAGTTACGGCGCAGCCATAACTCTTCATTAATGTTTTTGTATTTCCAATTGTTTTATTTCCCCATTTTGGATCTCTCTGAGAAAAATACCAGTCAGTTGAATCGAAATATTTGGAATCTGGCTTCGGATATGAATCCACAGAAAGACCGCTAGTTGCAAAATATTGATCAATATCCAACAATTCTTGCTTTTGTTGTTCAACTCTTTGCAAGAGTTCGGCATATTTTGCTTCTTCTCCCTTGGTTTGTGCAAGCAATGCTTCCTTTTGTTTTTTTATGGATTCCAAATCAACATTCTTGTTTTCCAAATCTTCATGTGCACTAACAACGTCACTTTTTTTCTGATCAATTTCAGCGCTTTGTTTTTCCAAATCGCTCTTCATTTCTCTGACCGAAACAAGCAATTGATTTATTTTATCACCAGTTTGAGAAAGCCTATCTTTAGTTACCATAAAAGCAGCCACATTTCCATCAGATAAATACGAAATTACGGGGCTTGTCATATTAACCTCATAATAAGCTTGAATCAAATCAGAAAGTATTCTTTTTTGAGAAAGAATTACATTTTCCTTTTCTTTTATTTGAGTTTCTAGGCGCAATATTTGGCTATTATAGCTATCTATTTTTGCTTTGTTTAAGTCTATTTCTGTTTGAACTTGTTCTATGTTTGAATCAGCAATTTCAAGTTGGTCATTTAAACTCGCACTTTGTTTTTGTTTAATTTCTATAATCTGACGATATACGGCAGCTCTTTTTTTGAGCTCATCAATTTTTTCTTGAGTTTCTTCAGAAACTCCATTTTCATCTATTCGTGAAATACTATTATCGTCAGCTGCAGCAATTTTCAAAAAAACTGAAAAAACCAGCAATGAAAATGCTACTGATAAAAAAACATATTTTGATTTACTTTTTTGTTTTGTTTTTTTATTCATAAAAAAACGATGCTTTTACAATACTTTTTACGAATCTTGTTTTTTGGAATTTCATGCAAATATTGTTTTTTACGAGCTGCCGGTCGATCCGAGAGACAGAGGCCGAGTAAAAAATACATATTTGCATGAAATTTATCCGACACCCTAACTCATAATTCTTATCAGAGCATTTTATGAGCTTTTTCAATACGATTCAAAGATTCATCCTTACCTAGAACCCAAGCACATTCAAATGGTGAAGGAGATTTTTGAGCTCCAGTTAATGCCACACGAAGTGGCCAAAGCAAGTTACCACGATTTTCTCCAGCAACTGCAAGAAGTTCTTTTTCAATAATTTCTTTTGTCCAATCGTTATTGTCTATACCTGTTAATGCGGCTTTAGATTTTTCCAAAGATTCTTTTATCTGAGAATGCGTCAGATCCTTCCAAACAAGCAAATTTTTATCATATTTAATATCGAGAAAAAAATATGGATTTTCATCCCCAACATCTTCAAATTTTGACAATCTTTCTTTTTCCACTGTCAAAACTTTCTTCAAATATTGCACCTTTTCTTCTTTGTTTAAATGCTCATGTTCCATATCCCATGAAACATAGGATTCCTTTTTTTTAAAAAACGGTAGTGTCATTTCATACAACTGATCAATGTTTAATTTTTTGATATATTGGCTATTAATCCAATCCAATTTTTTCAAGTCAAACACTGCTCCCGCCTTGTGAACATGAGAAAGATCAAATTTTTCAACAAGCTCCTCCATGGAAAAAATTTCTTGCACACTCCCCTCTCCAGGATTCCATCCAAGCATAGCCACAAAATTCACAATCGCTTCTTTTAAATACCCTCTAGACAAATAATCCTCCACTGCAATATCTCCTTGTCTTTTTGATAGTTTTGATTTATTGGTATTCAAAAGCAAGGGAAGATGAGCAAATTCTGGTTCTTGCCAGCCAAATGCCCTATACAACAAAATATGCTTAGGTGTACTAGGCAGCCAATCCTCACCTCTGATAACATGCGTAATTTTCATCAAATGATCATCGATAACATTTGCCAAGTGATAAGTTGGAAAACCATCTGACTTGAGCAGCACCTGATCATCTATTGTGTTTGTACTAAAAGAAACTTTTCCGCGTATTGCATCAACAAACTCAATTGTTTCATCTTCAGGAACTTTCAAGCGAACAACATGCTTGCAATTGTTTCGCAAATTTTCATTAATTTGCTGAGGACTCAGATTTTTCAAGCAATAATGATCATATTTTGGAGGAAGTTTTTCTTTTTGCTGCATTTCACGCATTTGCTCCAATCTTTCAGGCTCACAAAAGCAATAATATGCCTTTCCTTTTTCAATCAATTCCAGTGCATATTTTTGATAAAGCTCAGTTCTTTCTGATTGAATATATGGTCCATGTTCACCAACCTCCAAAATCCCCGGATATGATGAGGATTCTTCTTGATGTTGTCTGTTGTCTGTTGTATTTTGATTGTTGATATATGGTCCTTCATCCCAATCCAAATCCATAAATTCCATGGACTGTAACAATTTTTCTGTTGCACCCTCAACAAATCTTGATTGGTCGGTGTCCTCTATTCTAATCAAAAAAGAACCACTGTGCTTTTTGGCAAACAAAAAATTATACAAAGCGGTTCTAAAATTACCGATATGCATATACCCCGTTGGAGAAGGAGCAAAACGTACACGAACTTTTTTTTCTAAATTATTCATTTTGTGTTTTTAAAAATAATCTTTATCGGAAAAACAACCACTGCATTAAAAATTCTTTTTACTCTATATCTTGGCTCTAAGATAAATCGCCAAAGCCATTCAAGACCAATTTTCTGCATCCACCTTGGAGCACGCCTTATCTTTTTAGTAATAAAATCAAAACTTCCGCCAACTCCCATGGCTAATCTTATTTTACCTTGATAGCCACTTAATCGCAAGTCTGAATTATGTTTCTTTTTCAACAAATTTATAAACTTTTCCTGTTCAGGAAAGCCAAAATTGCAAAAAACAATTGCGTGATTGATACGAGCCAATATCTTCTTGTTTTTTCTGGGATCAATATTCATTCCATCAACAATCAGGTTTGGATATTTTTCATTCAAAACGCCTTTGATTTCTTCAAACAAGCTCAAACCATTTCTATGTATGGCCAAAAAAATAGTTTCATTTTTCTCATTTGCAATTTTCAACACCTCTTCCATCAAATCAACTCCTGCCATTCTGTTTTTGAGATATGCAAAATTTCGCAAAAATGCATACCAAATCCCAACACCATCAGCCACATTCAAATCGGAATTATTTAATATGCTTTTAAAACCAAGATCTCTCTGCGCCCTCAAGATAAACTCCGGATTAACCGTGGCAATGTGATGAAAAGTTTCTTCAGTCAAAAAAAATTCTATTTTTTCAAGAATTTCCTTTTTGTTCAAGTTATCAATCCTAACACCTAAAATATTCACGCGATTATTAGAGTAAGAATGATTTTTATTTTTTCACTAAAAACAAGTCACATTGGCGTTATGTCAAAAGTTGCAATTGTTTTTCCGTGACAAAAATAAAAAGGCATTCGAACGATTAACATATTCTTTAAACAAGTGGGCATTCCTCCAAGGAAACATATTCTGCTCCCCCACCCTTGCTTTCCATGATGGAAACGCTGTCCACAGTCATGGAAACGTTAAGTTTTTCTGAAATTTCCGGCTGTTCAACAAGTTCATCCCATTTCAACTTGCGAATACGCCCAAGAGTTATGTGTGGACGAAATTCCTTGTGTGAAGTTGGGCGCATACCCAATGCTCTTTCAACAACCTCATTAAGCATTCCGAGCTCCACCGAAGGTTCGCCAGTAAGCCAAACCATTTTGGGGTCATCTTTCTCTGGTCCCAATTCAACAGAAGAAAATTCCAAATCAAAAGCCTCAAATTCTTCCACGGCTTCAGAAACTTTTTCACAAATATCTGGCAAGACACTCTCATCAACATAGCCAACGAAAGCCACTGTGATGTGCAAATTTTCTTCTTTCATCCATTTTATCGGCAAATCAGACCACTTGGCCACAATTTGAGCCAACCGTCTTTTCAATTGTCCTGGAATCTGTATTTCAATAAATATTTTTTTCTTTTGCATTATGCAAGTATAATAGAAAACAGCAATAAAATCAACAAAAAAAACAGCTTGCGAAAAGCAAACTGCCTATCACTATCTCTATATTATACTCTTTTTTTAAAGAAAAGTCAAGTATTTTTTTCTTTTCCAAACTGATACAATAATAGCATGCAAAGAAAGCCCTATATTAAATTCTAGCAGAAACAAAGATACACCATATGAGCGATTTAAAAACATTTGGAGAATTAATGAAAAAAAGAGTTGTTAAAAAAGCTCCTGCTTATCAGTGGCAAGAATTGGCACTTAAAATAATAAAAGATTTTGATGTGCCCAATGACAAACGCGGCTCCATTTTTCGTGTCTGCAAACAATACAACAAACAAATCGTTGAGCGCGCCATGAACGACACCAAGGAACTTTGTAAAACTGGTCAAAAGTGGAATTACTTCTTCAAAATTATCGGCAAAAAGCCAGATGCACCGAAAGCTACTGAATGATTTTTCAAACGGAGTTGGATATATTTTCCTCTTCGTTTTCCATTATTTAATTGATTGCAAAATTGCTTGTTCTAATTTTCCAGGTTCATCCGTGCCAAGCCTATATGTTTTACCATTTTTTAGCGTGATTTCAACCGCGTCAAAACCGGAAACACTATAGATCCACATCCTGGGCTTGAACCACATCTTTATTCCCCACCCATAATACCAATGATTCTTCACGGCTTTAGCGGAAATTACATCATTAAGCGAAAACTTTTTTCTAAAAATACCATAACCAAATTTGATTCGTAAATATTCTTCATCAATAATTGTTTGGAGTAACACAAAGGAAGCAAGAATAAGCAAAATTAATGCCATTACAGTAGTAACAAGAAGATTCGTACCCGAATCAGCCGAGGGTGGCTCTGCAGCAGCCATAATATAAGCCTGTGCAAAAAGCACCGCCACAGCCAACGTAACAACCAACATCAAGTAACCAATTTGGGTGTGTTTATATTTCATAGAATTATTCATTATTACTGAAAATATCAACGTATTTTTTATAAATGTACGATTGTCCGTATTTATTTTTAAACCATATTAAGGCCATTTTTAATATTTTTCATGGCTTGTTTACATCTATTTTACAATGTATACAAAGTATACTAGTTTGTATACAAACTTCAGTAATCAGAATAAGAACGGCTCTTATTCTAATAATAGTATCCGCATTGGAATAAGGCGATTGCAAATATGCAAATTTACCACATATCAGGGGTGAATTTCATTTTTTAAAACTCCTTATTTCTCTTCTGTCGGTAAAGATTTCACGAATTTGTCAAAATCAGATTCTATTTTCTGTGTTTTGTTGTATTCATCATATTCCTGAGATGCTTTTTGTTCTGCTTGAGCGTGAGAAACTTTACCTTTTCCCTCAAGTACTTCATACTTATTAAATTCCAAAAATTGGTTGACGGATTCAGCCAGTTTTTCCATTGTAAGAGGGGTATGATTTTCAATCAGTCTTTCGATGTAGTCAAAATATCCAATAATACCTCTTTCCAGTTTTTTTATCTTGTCTTCATTAAGATAATTCTTAGCAATAACCGTGTCAGATTTAAGAATCCTGCCCTTTGGTAAATTTTTCCAGGTCTTAAGCCCCATAAACGGCTTTTGCTTATCTACTGTTTCATGAATGATTTCCGCTGCGGTTTTGCCAGTAATAGCAAAGTGAAATTTATTTTGAATCATTGCGTAAAAATTTTTAGCAATTTCCGATGTGGGACTATAATCCAAACTACATTCAGCAAAAATATCTGTAATTTGCTGATAAATTTTTCTTTCGCTGGCGCGAATAGAACGAACTCTTTCTAGAAGTTCAAGAAAATAATCTTTGTCAAAATATTTTCCATTCTTTAATCTCTCGTCGTCCATGGTAAAACCCTTGATGATGTATTCATTGAGTCTTTCTGTCGCCCATATGCGGAATTGAGTGGCTTGCGCTGAATTTACTCGATAGCCAACAGAAATTATAGCATCAAGATTATAAAATTTCGTTTGATACTTTTTACCATCACTGGCAGCATATTCCAAAATGGAATGAACTGAACTTTCTAATAATTCACCGCTTTCAAAAATATTTTTCAAATGTTTAGCAATAGCGGGCTGCTGCACGCCAAACAATTTGGCCATTTTATCTTGAGTTAGCCAAATATTTTCGTCATGAAAATAAATTTCCACCTTTACCTTGCCACTTGGAGCTGTATAAAGCAGAAATTCAGTCAGTTCATTCTTTATGCTAATTTTATGATTCTTTTTTAACATCAGTAGTTTATGATTAATTAAAACCTGTCATTATTTTATCATATTTATGGTTAAGAGTGAATTCCTACCCTGAATTTCAAAAGGGCTTGAAAAAAATTATTAATGAATTTGTTTTTTAATATTTCCGATAACGTGCGCGGTATCCGCGCACGATATTCGAAATAGGAGCGACTGGAGGGAGCGACATTTCGAACGTTACTCACATGCGAAGTTCGTTTGAATCCGCCAGCTGGCGGAGAAAACGAATTTGGGTGGAGGCTTTCGGAGAAAACCGTAAGCATACACGCTATTAGCTGATGCAAATGAATTCCGAGCGATAGCGAGATTATTTGGGCAAATTTTATTTTTTATTCTACTTGCTTACTCTTCTTCCAAACTCGTACATGTAATTTTTATCCTCAAAAAGACTATCTCTTGCGTAACGACTGTCCCCAGATTGAATTTGATGAAAAGTATTTGGATCGGCTCCAAATACTATTCCTTCACTCTCTATTAAATCATAATAAACATAATTTTTATCCCTAAAGTAGCCCTTCCATGCTAATGTGGTAGTATCAAAAGTTTGATAATCAGCTGTTTCTATTTTTTTACCCCTATAATAAATGTTGGTATTATCTTTATAGAAATTATGACCCAACGATACAAAGGATGCCAGATCTGCGCCAGCTATTATTTTTAAACTTCTATCATTCCTGCTAGTTTCACCTTCATAATAATAAATATTACGAGAATCCTTAGCGATACTACTTTCACGTATAAAATTAAAGGTTCTAGGATCAGCTACTACGCCAACAATACTCACACCACTATCATAAACTAGATAAACATGATTAATGTCTTTGGCGTAAATATTTATATCGCTTGACGGATAATTAAGAACCTCGAAGCTTGCCGCATCAATTCCTTCTAATTTTTTTCCATTATAATAAATTGCATTTTTATCCTTAAGATATGGGCTGCCACTTGACGCAGTGCCTCTTATGCCTACAAAGGATTCTGAATCTGCTCCGTCAATTTTATTAACCAATGGAATATATTTAAATCCCCACCCAAGATCAATTAAATATTCGAAATCGCGATAATAAATTGAAGAGAATCCTTTATAATATTTGTCACCCGCATATTCAAATATTTTTTCTTTTCCAAATGTGGTTCTGTTAATAATAAACCATGTACCAAAAGCTAAAAATATTATTGCCATTACTGAGCCGGCAGTTATTAATATTTTCTTCATAATTTTTATGAGATTCGCTAAAATAAAAAATAAAAATTGCCCGAATAATTTTTCGTCAGCAAATGAAAAGAATTCATTTGAGATATAAAAGCATCAATTTCTTGAGCCAGATATGAGTTGTTCAACGATGTGTTTGGCAATTCTTCTTCTTTAATGTATTTATTTTTTGGCGCATTTATTTTGTGAATTTAAAAGTTGAAAGAATCTTTTTAAACAATGTTTCTGCTTGATCAAATGTCAATTGTTTCTCAGAATATTGATATAATACATAAAAGGCAGCATTATTACCAATAATAACTGCCGATGGCAACGGCATTGCATCAGCTGGACCCCTCTCTATAGAATAAAAAACTTTACCATTTACTATTGGTATAAAATTTTCAAGATCTCCGTTTGTTATTTTTAATTCTGTTACATTTTCATCTATTGATCCCTTATTAGAAATATTAGAAACAACAACATTAGAATTAAACATACTAGTCATACTCATACCATCAACATCAAACATTTTTGTGCCACCAGATTCAATGACACTTCTATGCGTAAATCCTATCTGGTCACTAATTGCATTTATATCCGAATCTAGTTGCCAATTTTTTGGATATTTAATTTCAAATCCATATTTTGTATTTAAATATTTATGCCAGTCAGCAATTTCATCAGCTGGTGTAATTGGCTGAGTTATAACTACTTGTGATGCCGGTGCTTGTGTTTTTTTTGCAAACATCCAACTAATAACTCCAACAGTTATCACTAAGATAAAAACCACAACACCAACTAACTTTTTGTTTTTCATAAATTAGTTTAAAAAATTATTGAATTTGCGTTCCGCATTCCGCTAAAAAATATTCGAATAGATAAAGAAATTTCTGGATAATGCACATAACGTTTTTGCATCATTTGAAGTCCTGTCGCTCGTGAGCGACGGGATTTGGGCAGAAAGAAATTGATTTTCATCTGAAATTTTAAAGTGTCAATTTCTTGAGCCAGATATGAGTTGTTGGACGATGTCAATTTTTTATCTTGTTGTTAATCTCATTATACACTGATTTATCGTATAAGAAAATTTGATTTTTGTCTTTTTTTAAAGGCATTGCGACAAGAACTCCCTGTGGTGTCCCCAAAGACCCACAGGGATGAATTGGAGCAAAACTGACAATTACCACAACTGCTGTATAATGAATGCATATGACGAATACGAATACAGACG
>Ga0209319_1000449_pt1 | contig 53754 bp, 47 predicted proteins | sample RifGroE2_FD_184000 | JGI IMG/M metagenome (GOLD analysis project Ga0209319, IMG submission 184000) | Groundwater microbial communities from Rifle, Colorado - Groundwater E2 (SPAdes) (version 2) | ecosystem: Environmental > Aquatic > Deep subsurface > Groundwater | place: Rifle, Colorado, United...
TAGGTTCAGATACCCCCCTATATTACATACAAATTATTAATTTTACGATCTGTCTTATAATTAACCCATTAAACCCTCTTAGCTTGACGGCTATGCCCCAAGGGGGGCTTTAAAGAAATCAGAATGAAAAACAATTGAAAAAATGAAGAAAATAATATTTACCACCCTAATATTAATGGCTGCACTGAATGCGAAGGCACAAACAACTGATGTCAAATGGTATACGATTCAGGAAGCTGAGCAATTAATGAAAAAAACACCGCGTCCGCTCTTTATTGACGCATACACTGACTGGTGTGGGTGGTGCAAAAAAATGGACAAGGATACATTTACCAATGCAGTTATCGCCGATCTTCTGAATAATAAGTTCTATGCTGTAAAATTCGATGCTGAGGGAAAAGAAAAGGTCGATTTCCTCGGACAAACATTCATAAACGACGGGAAAGCAGGTAATGCCCATCAGCTGGCAGTTGCCCTTCTTCAGGGACAACTTTCCTATCCTACTGTTGTTTTTCTTACCACACAGCAGGATGGTAAAATAGGCGTTTCACCTGTTCCGGGATATAAACCTCCGAAAGATATGGAGGTTCTGCTCAGTTTCTTTGCTGACAGGACATATGAATCCCAGAAGTGGGAGGATTTCCAGAAGACGTTTAAGGGGAAGATTCAATAATCGGTGATCGGTGATCGGTGATCGGTAATCGGTAATCGGATTTACCGAATACTGAATACCTTTTTACTTCCCGATTATAAAATTCGCGGGCAGCTGAATCGTTTCTCCAAACTGATAAATAAGCTTCCGCGAATAGAAAAGCACCTCATTACCCATGGATATCTTCAGACTCACAATGTCCGGAACTCTGTAGTACAGCTTATCAAAAGTAGTGTTGGGCTGATCAGACTGGTTCTTATTTATTATTGTTATCGCTTTAGTTTTTTGTTCAGGGAAAAGTTCAGCAGTTACTGCCACTCCTCCCTTTGCAGAACCTGTTACAGGACCTGTAAGTTCTGAGAACTGTAACAAAGGAAATGGTTTCTTTTCCTTACCCTGTTCCGGAATCAGCTGAACTGTGTAACTTCTCTTTTCCTTTATCTTCTTTCCTGAAAAGAGTTCAGTGTATTCCTTTTCTATCCTGTTCATCTCAATTATAGCGGCATCACTCTGAGGGAAAACATTAGCTTCTCCGGTAAGTATCATATGCTTCCCGTCCCTTAGTTCCATAATACGTTTTGCAGCCTTTTCAGCCAGCTGTTCTGATGAAAGTCTTTTTTTCTTCTCAACAATATAAGGGATCCTGATAAAGGTTGAGTCAATACTTACTCTTTTATAAGCTGTATCGCTCTGCAGATCAAAATATTCATCCGATCCCAGATCTGCAAACCTCAGCTGTTCATATTCCTGTCCGTCGCCGGAAAATTGTTTTTCGGTGGTATAATAAAGTTTTGGATTAATGTCGAGTATTAATCCCTCTTTTCTCAGAGCAAGGGCATTGCTTTTAAGGAATGAGCTGCTCTTGATCACATAATACTCTGACGGATCAAGTTCCTCATGAGTCTTAACAGTAACACCAATAATTGACCAATACTCATTGTCCTTGCTGATTGCATCAGTTATTCCAAGCAGATCAGCAGCATATCTGGCATAAGGACCCGGTATTTCAATGGTCCGTTCCATCTCCAGCCTGACAGTAAAAACTGTTCTGGGAAGACCATAGATTATGCTGCCGTCAGTAAGTGAAACAGTGTCGGATAATGGCACCACAGAAGGCTTTGTATCAGTAACATTCCTGCCCGTATAGCATGAGCTTACGGTTATGATAATAATAGTATAAACCAGGAGTTTTATCGATGTTTTCATGTTTCTCGTTTGTCGTTTTTCGTTTCTAATTATGTAAGCTTAATCATCTCGTTGTGTCGTTGTGCCTGTTATCTAACCCACCCCTAACCCCTCCCAGGAGGGGAACTATAAATCCCTGCCGTTGTGTCGTTGTGCCATGTTGCCATTGTGCCATTGTGCCATTTTTATCAAACTGTCTCTTCTCTTATTTTATTATACGCATTACCAATATTATTTATTATGTCCGATGCAATGATTGATTCATAGCATGAGTTTTCAGCTGCAAGGTCACCTGCAATTCCATGAAGAAAAACTCCTGTCGCTGCGGCATTTTCAGCTGAATAGCCCTGCGACAGCAAAGATAGTATTATTCCTGTAAGAACATCCCCGCTACCCGCGGTTGCCATACCCGGATTCCCTGTGCTGTTGAACATCACTTTTCCTTCAGGTGTCGATACTGAGGTAAATGCCCCTTTAAGTACAACAATGCAGTTATTTTTTCCGGAAAATTCAATCTGCCTCTGTAACCTTTCGAATCCATTATCACTTTTTCCTGCAAGCCGGTCGAATTCGCCGGGATGTGGAGTAAGGATAATATCCGGATGTAACAGTTTTAACCAGTCCTTATTGGCAGACAGTATATTAATTGCATCAGCATCAATAACTGCAGGCTTTCTGAAATTCTCCAGGAATCTTAAGAGGGCTTCCTGCGTCTCAGGCCTGGTATTCATACCCGGACCCACAGCTGCAGCACTGAAAGAGACTGAATCTTCTATCTTACTGATGAAATCTTCCGATTCATCGGTCTGAACCATAGCTTCAGGAACTGATGTCTGCATTATTACGTTTCCTGATGAAGGTATATGACATGTTATAAGTCCTATACCGGTTCTCAGGGCTGCTCCGGCGCCTAACACGGCTGCTCCCATTTTTCCCTCTGAGCCTGCTACCAGAAGGCCATGGCCGAATACTCCTTTATGGTCAAACCTGTGCCTGCATTTTAGCAAAGGCGCGATATCTTTCCGGCCAAGGTAGAGAAATGGTGATGGAGTATCTCTGATTGCTGTTTCACTCAAACCGATTGGTAAAACCTCCCAATTCCCCGGATACTCATCATTTTCGGCAAACATGAATGAGAGCTTTGGAAACTGAAAACTGAGAGTGTGGGAGGCCTTAACAATCCCATCCTGATGATTATTACTATTGTCCTCACCGAAGAGACCAGATGGAATATCAACAGATATTTTGATCGCATCACAATTGTTGATATTCTTTATTATATCATATGTTAAACCCTCAACCGGTCTTGTCAGACCCGATCCGAATATTGCATCAATAATAATATCATCCTGTGAGATAAAGGGAAATTGTTCTGCAGAAGTTATTATGTTTATGACAACGCTTAACTCTTTTTTCAGCCTCTGATAATTATGCTCCCAGTCAGGCGAAGTCTTGTCGGTGAATTTAAGATAATGGAGTTCAACATCATACCTCTCCTCAGAGAGCATTCTTGCCAGTGCCAGACCATCGCCACCATTATTTCCAGGCCCTGCAAAGATGAATATCCTTCTGTTTCTTTCAAACCTGCTGACATACCACCTGAACAGCTGACCTGCAGCTCTTTCCATAAGTTCAACTGATGCGATTGGCTCATGATTAATTGTGAAATTGTCAATCTCCCGTATCTGATCAGACCTGAATATTTTCATCTGGGTTAAATTATTACAAATATAACTATCGGTAATGATACATACAAAATCCAAAAACGCTTGAAAATCAATGAAGTTGTATGCATGATTTCTGATTCTCATTATACAAATTTACATTCTTAAAGGGTCAATTAAAAATATGCATGGAAAATTACTATCCAAAGTTATAACCGGGAGATTTTTTAATTCGAAAAGATTAATATATTTGTTCGCATTAAGAACATTTGGCTAACTAATTAGCAATGGGTAAAATCATTACGAACAATTGAAACCGGTAACTAACAGATAAATAATCAATAACTAAACCTGTAATTATGCTAAAGAATCATCCCAAAGGACTACTTGTAGCCTTTTTCTCCAACATGGGAGAAAGGTTTGGATTTTATACTATGATGGCAATACTTGTTCTGTTTCTTCAGGCCAAGTTCGGACTTACAGCTGAGAAGGCAGGAGGTATATACAGCTGGTTTTATTTCAGCATCTATGCCCTTGCATTAGTCGGGGGGATACTGGCTGATGCAACAAAGAAGTATAAAATAGTTATCCTGTCGGGAATTATCATAATGTTTGCCGGCTATTTAATAATGGCTGTACCCGGCATGTCACTTACCATTACTGTGGCAGGACTATTTACAATTGCCCTTGGTAATGGACTTTTTAAAGGTAATCTTCAGGCTGTTGTTGGCCAGATGTATGATGATCCGAAGTATTCAAAGCTAAGGGACTCTGCTTTTATGATTTTTTACATGGGGATCAATGTGGGAGCCTTTTTTGCCCCATTTGCTGCAACAGGAATGAGAAACTGGTGGCTTAAGGTAAACGGTTTTGCACATGACGGAAGTCTTCCTTCATTATGTCATCAGTATATTAATGGAACCCTGACTGATACTTCAACTCTTCAGCAACTGGCAAATAATGTCAGTCTGTCAGGTCCTGTGAATGATCTTGCCATGTTTACAAAAACCTACCTGGAAGTATTCTCCAGAGGATATAATTATGCATTCGGTATTGCTGCAGGAGCTATGGTTATCTCCCTGCTTATTTACATTATCTTCAACAGGCTCCTCCCGAATAAGGAAAAATCTCCAAAAGGAACTACTGTCCCGGTCGAATTCAAACCATGGATTCTTGTTGCTGCACTCGGAGCTATGGCAGTGACAGCTACAGGTTTAAGTTTTGTTGTAGGTCTGGCAGACGGATTTGCCTTCGGACTTTTTGCCGCCTTTGTAACATGGATTATATTAAGCTCCCACAAGGATGAGAGAGCCCGGATCACCGCCCTGGTGCTTGTATTCATAGTTGTTGTTTTCTTCTGGATGTCATTTCATCAGAACGGGCTGACACTCACACTTTATGCCAGAGACTACACTGTAAAACAGGTTGATACATTCACCAATCTCTTCTTTACCCTTCCTTCTATGCTGGCAGTTGTAGGCTCCATTGCAGGACTCGTACTTCTTATCAGAAAAAGTACGGAAAGAAGAAGCAGGATTACCGGAGGCGTACTCTTCGTTATTTCATTTCTTTATTCATTATACGTTCTTACCGGATTTGATCCTACCGGTTTATTGCACAGGTGGATAACTCCTTTCGGAATTCAGAATTCAATATCTCCTGAAGTATTCCAGTCATTCAATCCTCTCTTCATTGTTGCACTTACCTTCCCTGTAATGGGTGCATTTGCATGGCTATCTAAAAAGGGAATAGAACCATCAACTCCTAAAAAGATAGGTATAGGAATGATAATAGCAGCTATTGGCTTTATTGTAGTCCTCATTTCATCCATAGGTCTTGCTTCTCCTGCGGAGCTTGCCGGAGCACCTGTAAATGAACTTGACAGGGTATCACCCTACTGGCTGATCAGCAGCTACCTGATACTTACAATTGCCGAACTTTTCCTGAGCCCGATGGGATTATCTTTTGTTTCTAAAGTGGCACCATCAAGATTCCAGGGATTAATGCAGGGAGGATGGCTTCTTGCTACAGCTGTCGGTAACAAGTTGCTTGTTGTAGGAACAATACTATGGGATAAGGTGGCTTTAAGCACACTCTGGCTGGTATTTATCATTTGTTGCCTTATTTCAGCTGCATTTATATTTTCAATTCTCAAGAGGTTGGAAAAAGTAGGTAATAACTAATCAAAATTTTAACCGAGAGCGCAAAGATATTGCGCAAAAGGTCTCAATTGAATAGTCTTTAATTTTGCTTTGGTTTTTACTTATATCTAATTAGCAGAGCATCATTAAATATTGATATTTTCAATTTATATAGGAAAATCACATGATTTTTACTAATTTTACCTTTTTATGCATCTTTATGAGGTGCATTTCTATTTTTATGATATCAATATGAAAGTCCTGAAATTTGGAGGTACATCTGTAGGTTCGCCTGAACGTATCAGGGGAGTGAAGAAAATTATCGAGTCACAGAGTTCCGACTGTGTGGTTGTTGTCTCTGCATTTCAGGGTATTACCGATGAGCTGATGCAGATAAGTGAACTGGCCTCTGCCAGGAATCAGGAATTCAGAGCACGTCTCGACAAAATAACTGACAGGCACATTGACTATGCCAAACAGCTGATCAGCAGCAGGAAACTCAATTCAGTTCAGGATGCCCTTAAGAAGATTTTTGATGAGCTTGAAGCCACGGTGAATGGTATTTACCTTTTAAAAGAACTGAGCAGGCACTCGCTTGACCAGGTTCTGAGTGCAGGCGAGATGCTCTCTTCGACCATCATCAGTAATCATATTACAGGCAGTCTCCTGATCGATTCAAGAAAAATAATCAGGACAGACAGCAACTTCGGATTCGCTGCTGTTGATTTTGAAATTACCGGGAAACTGATAAAAAAACATATTCCAAAGGGAAGGAAACATATTATTATTCCCGGCTTTATTGCTTCGAATAACAGAAACGAAACCACAACTCTCGGAAGAGGTGGCTCCGATTATACTGCCTCCATTGTAGCTGCGGCCCTTGATGCTGAGGTCCTGGAAATATGGACCGATGTTGACGGTTTCATGACAGCTGACCCCAAAAAAGTGGAAAAAGCCTATGCAATTGAAAGTCTTACCTATTCTGAAGCTATTGAACTTTCACATTTCGGGGCCAGGGTAATTTACACTCCTACCCTCCGACCCGTCTACAAAAAGAATATACCAATTCTGGTTCTGAACACTTTCAAACCCGAACTGAAAGGGACACTTATAACAAGTAAATCATCAAACGGGAACAAGAGTCTTATAAAAGGAATATCATCAATTGATCATATTGACCTTATCACCATACAGGGAACAGGAATGGTTGGGGTTACAGGAACATCAATGAGGTTGTTCTCTGCTCTGGCCGGAAAAAATATTAATATCATCCTTATTACACAGGCCTCCTCAGAGTATTCCATCTCATTTGCCGTTACACCGGTTGATACGGTAGCGGCTGCAGAAGCAATTGAAAATGAATTCAGTATTGAGATTAAGATCAATAAGGAGATAAATGTTCAGATAGAAAAGAACCTTTCTATCATTGCCATTGTTGGTGAGAAAATGAAGAATACTCCCGGAATCTCTGCAACTCTTTTCAGGTCTCTGGGAAGGAACGGCATAAATGTTATTGCCACTGCACAGGGATCATCGGAACTGAACATCTCCGTTGTTATAAAAAACGACAACCTGAAGAAAGCTCTTAATGTCATTCATGATGGATTCTTCCTGTCACGTTATAAAGAGATGTACCTCTTCGTTGCAGGAACAGGTCTTGTAGGGACCAGCCTTCTCAAACAGTTAAAAGACCAGGCCCCTACCCTGCTCGGCGAACATAATCTTAAGGTTAACCTTATGGGTGTTACAAACACCAGAAAGATGATAATTGACAAAAAGTGCGTTTCACTCGACAATTATAAAGAGGCACTGAAGACATCATCTGATAAGGGAGATATTGCCGGTTTTATAAGCCATATGACGAGGCTTAATCTCAGAAATTCAGTGTTCATTGACTGTACTGCTGATGAGGATGTTGCATCGAGATATAAAGATATTCTTTCAAAATATGTCTCTGTTGTAACTGCTAACAAGATTGCCTGCTCCTCTGAATACAGCTATTATCAGAAATTAAGGAACATTGCTGCTGAAAGAGGCGTCAGGTTTATTTATGAAACGACGGTTGGTGCAGGTCTGCCTATAATAAAGACGATTAATGATCTGATAGTAAGCGGCGACAGGGTCCTGAAGATTGAAGCAGTACTGTCAGGAACCATGAATTTTATCTTTAATGAGCTTGGGCCGGATATGCCTTTGAGCACCGCTATAAAAAAGGCCAGGGAGAAGGGCTATTCGGAACCTGATCCGCGGGTAGACCTGAGTGGAACTGATGTAGTCCGTAAAATACTGATACTGGCGCGGGAAGCAGGATATCCTCTTGAGAAAGAAGATGTTGTAGTTACTAAATTCCTTCCTGACGATTGCTTTAAAGGCGACCTGAACAGTTTCTTTGAAAAGGTTAAAAAATATGACAGGGAATTTGAGCAGAAAAGGAAGGAACTTGCAGCCCGTAACATGAAATGGAGATTCTTTGCAACACTCGACAACGGGAAGGCAAGGGTTGAACTGCTGACTATCGGAGCTGATCACCCTTCATATAACCTTGAAGGCAGCAATAATATCATTCTGTTTACAACAACCAGATACAAGGAACTGCCGATGGTTATCAAAGGCTATGGAGCCGGCGCTGAAGTTACTGCAGCAGGTGTATTTGCCGATCTGATGAGAGTTGTAAATGTTTAATAATTTGAAAATTTGATAATAGTACCTTATATTAAATATTACTCTACCAATCATAAATCCGAGGAGGTTTCGTTCAGAGAGGCACTGCTGAAAGGACTGGCTCCGGACGGAGGGTTGTATATGCCTTCTTCATTTCCTACACTGAACAGTGAAGAGATGGAAAGAATGCCGGAACAGGAGTATAGCGATATAGCTTTCACTGTACTGGAAAAGATCATTGGCAATGATATCGGGAAAGAGGATCTTAAAAGCATCTGCAATGACGCTTATGATTTTGAGGTGCCTCTGGAAAATGTAACCGGAAGAATGAATATACTCAGGCTGGATCGTGGCCCGACTGCTTCCTTCAAGGATTTTGCTGCAAGGATGATGAGCCGGCTTATGCATTATTATATTTCGCGCGACAATCACCGCCTTACAATTCTTACGGCAACTTCCGGCGATACCGGAAGTGCAGTTGCCAATGCATTTTATGGTCTCAGCAACATAAATGTTGTGATCCTTTTCCCGCTTGATGAAGTGAGCCTGATCCAGAGAAAGCAGATGACCACACTTGGTAAAAACATAACTGTAATAGGGATCGACTGTAAATTTGATGATTGCCAGCAGCTTGTAAAGACTGCTTTCAGGGATCCCTTATTGAATCATTTACCTCTCTCTTCAGCAAATTCAATCAATACAGGCAGATTATTGCCACAGTCAGTTTACTATTTTTTTGCATGGTCGAGGCTTGGAAAAGGTATTCATGATAAAGTAATATTCAGTGTTCCTTCAGGCAATTTCGGGAATCTCATGGGAGGGCTGATTGCGAAAAAAATGGGCTTACCGGTAAAGAGGCTTGTTATCTCCACGAATGCGAATAATGAAGTGCCGCAATTCCTTAAAACAGGAGTCTATAGATCAATAAATCCGTCAATCAATTGCATCTCAAGTGCGATGAATGTAGGACATCCCAGTAATCTTTCACGAATCGTGGCACTTTATAATGGCATCATGAATGAGAAGGGGGAGATAATCAGGCAACCTGACCTCCTGAGAATGAGAGAGGATCTTGCAGGAATTAGTGTATCCGATGAGGATACAAAAAAGACGATCGAAGAAACTTACTCAAGGTATAGAATTGTTCTTGAACCACATGGAGCTGTTGCATGGAGAGGGCTGGAGGAGTATTTGAAACTGCACAAAGAAGAAGCCGGGAATCTTTCAGTTTCGCTTGAAACGGCGCACCCGGCAAAATTTCCTGATGAAATAAAACAGATCATCGGTACAGATCCGGTCCTTCCTGAATCACTTTCAGGAATAACCGATAAAGAGGAAAGCTACCTGACACTGGAAAATAACTATGAGAAGTTAAGAGATCTGTTAAAAAATTACTGAATAGAGAAAAGAGAGCTAAATGTATATAGTTTGTTCCGATCTTGAAGGCATATATGTTCCTGAAATATGGATCAATGTGGCGAATCACACAGGTATTGAAGAGCTGAAACTAACTACCAGGGATATCAGCGACTATAATGTGCTTATGCGCGGAAGACTGGCATTGCTCAGGAAGCACAACCTTAAACTTTCCGACATTCAGAATGTTATTACGAAACTGAAGCCCCTTCCCGGGGCAAAGGAATTTCTCACATGGCTCAGATCCCGGATGCAGCTGATAATTGTTTCAGATACATTTCTTGAGTTTGCCGGTACTCTCATGGAACAGCTTGACTGGCCAACGCTCCTTTGCCATCACCTTACAACAGATCAGGAGGGAAATATTATTGATTATAACTTAAGGCAACAGGATGCAAAGAGAAAAGTAGTTGAAACCCTGCAAAACCTTGAATACAAAGTCATTGCAATCGGAGATTCATATAATGATTTATCAATGCTGAGAAAATCAGAAAAAGCCATCTTATTCAATCCTCCCCGGAATGTTGCTGACGAGAACAGCGATCTGACAGTTGTAAAGAGTTATGATGAACTCAAAAAAATCATTCTTCAGATAACTTATAATCAGGAGTAAAACGAGGTATCAAGGCTCATTCTCCGTCAATTCGTCAGAAGTATAATATAGGTAATAATTATCAGCAAAATGCTATTTGAAGCATTATTTTTCTATTTTTACTCCGGCTGACATCAAAAATCCGGATTTCATGAAACTACCTCCATCCTCAAAGAACTGGCTGACAATTATCGGATCAATAATTGCATGCATCAATCTTGCGATTATCATTGTTCTTTTCATAATCTCCACAATCTTTGACAAAGGGAGTACAGATCTGGGACTCTTTATTTACATAATACTTCCGGGATTCATGATTCTCGGACTTCTGTTAATCCCGGTTGGCATGATCCGTGCCCGAAAGGAACAGAGCAAGCTTTCCAGCAGGGCTGATGCAAGGTTTCCCCGCATCGATCTCAATGATCAGCGACACATGAACGCTTTTATCATTTTTACAATATCCACAATTATCATCCTGTTTTTATCTACACTGGGTAGCTTTAAAGCTTTCCATATGACAGAATCGGTAGAATTCTGCGGCACACTTTGCCATGAGGTTATGGAACCTGAGCATACGGCATACCTCAAATCTCCTCATGCCAATGTGGCATGCGTTGAGTGTCATGTAGGTTCCGGCGCTTCCTGGTACGTAAAATCAAAGATATCCGGTATGCATCAGGTTATTGCTGTTATGACCAATAACTTTTCGAGGCCGATTGAAACACCGCTTCATGACCTTCGTCCGGCCATGGAAACATGTGAAAAATGTCACTGGCCACAGAAGTTTTACGCACGTTCGCTCAGGACAATAAAGTATTTTCTTGCAGATTCTGCCAACAGCGAATGGGATATAATCCTCCAGATGAAGACAGGTCCTGAATACAGTGATCTCGGACTCAGTGAAGGAATTCACTGGCATATCAATCCGGCTATTGATGTTTCATATAAATCTGAAAACGATAAACGTGAGATTATTTCTTATATAAAGTACACCGATAAAATAACAGGTGAGGTTCATACCTACAAGAACGAAAATATCTCTGTAACAGACAGTTCATTAGCTGCTTCTGAAACCAGGTCAATGGATTGTATTGATTGTCATAACAGGCCATCACACAATTATAGTTCTCCATCAGCTTACTTCGACAAAGCGATGTTAACAGGTGAAATATCAAATAAGATACCGTATATCAAACAGGTAACTATGGGGATACTCTCAGAACGATTCAGTGACAAGGATACAGCTATGATGAAAATAGCAGACAGCATAACAGATCATTACAGATCCGAACTAACTGGATTTTATGATACCAACAAAGAACTCCTCGACAATTCAATAGCCTCTATTCAGAAAGGGTTCGCGCAGAATACCTTCCCTTCTATGGGAGTAAGATATGATGTTTATCCTGAACTTATCGGTCACCAGGAGTCAGAGGGTTGTTTCAGATGTCACAATGATCAGTTCAAATCAGAAACCGGAAGAGTAATATCAAAAGACTGCAATCTTTGTCATTCAATAATCGGGCAGGGAAAGCCAGGTTTAATGACATACTCAAGCATCAGGGAAAGTCTTGAATTTGAACATCCTGTTGATATAGGTACAGACTGGAAAGAGATCAACTGCTCCGAATGCCATAAGAGTCTTTACTAGAACTATTAAAATGAAAAGAACCCTCCTTTCATTTATTATTATTGTAATGGTGTATTCATCAGGCAAAAGCCAGAGTGATTCTACCACACTTACTAAAACCGGAGATATGGCTCCTGCTTTCAAATGCAGGACAATTGACGGAAAGTCGCTGGATATCAGTAAACTGAAAGGAAAAGTGATAATGCTGAATTTCTTTGCTACCTGGTGTCCTCCCTGTAACCTCGAACTACCTGTACTTCAGAAAAAGATATGGGAAAAGCACGGCACTGATCCCGATTTTGTTCTGATCATACTGGGCAGGGAACATTCCGAGAAAGAGATTCGTGATTTTGTCACAAAGAAAAACTTTACAATGCCTTTTGCACCTGATCCGAAAAGAGAAGTATTCAGTCTGTATGCCACCCAGAATATACCACGTAATGTTATAATTGGCAAGGATGGAAGGATACTGTATCAGTCCACCGGATTCTCCGAGGAACAATTTACGATAATCGAAGAACTTGTTTCTGAACAGCTCCGGTAAGGAGATCTCCTGTGCAGACACCATAATCAGGAATGATGCAACTATTATAAGAGTCAGAAATATTACACCTTTTCTGAAGCAATCCGATCTGAATGAACTCATAATAAAACCTATTTCAGATTCCTGATACGGACCTCTGTTCCGCTTCCCTTTAAGAGGTTAACTATCAGATCAGTATCAGTTTCCCCATAGTGGTATGGATACAGTATTCCGGGTTTAAAGGCCTTTGCAGCATCTGCGACCATTTCAGGAGTCATTGTGTAGGGAAGGTTCATTGGCAGAAAGGCAACTTCAATATTGGTAAGAGCTTTCATTTCAGGTGTATTCTCAGTATCACCGGCAATATAAAACCTCTTCCCTCCTATTGTCAGGATATATCCCAGGCCGGTTCCCTTCGGATGAAAGGGCTGCCCCGGAGATCTCATATTGACAATATTGTAGGCGGGTATAGCTTCAATAACAATACCATTTACCTCCTGCCTGTCGCCCGGCATCATTGCCATTGCCCATCCTATCTGCTCCGTTGATTTCTGATTAGTAAATACTAGGGTTCCTTCCTTCTTAAGTTCACCTATCAGTTTTATATCAAGATGGTCAGAATGCTCATGTGTTACAAGAATGAGATCTGCCTTTGGATAATTCTTATAATTACCGGAACTGCTTACGGGATCAATGAAGATCGCAAATGTATCCAGTCTGAACATAAGGGAACCATGCCCTATAAAATGCATTACAACATCACCTGCTGATGTACTTATCCTGTCATACTCAGGAGTATCCTGGGATGAAGCTTTTGTTGCCATGATACATATTATTAGAGAAAATAATGGTACTAATAGTCTGGTTGTTAAACTTATTCTCATGTTTAATTGTTTTAACATTATGAAAATTACTGATCTTTTAATAAATAAACCATAAAAATAGAAATCTAATGGCTCAAATCAAATTTTTTAGCGATACAATCGCAGTTATCCTAATTTTTTGATAACTTGCGTGAGGAATTTAGGGATTAATGTTAATTACTTAACATTGATGTGTTTAGGGAATTTTAAACAGATTATATCAATAGCTGTTTTGTTGCTTTATTCATTGTCAGTAAGCAGCCAGACAGAATCCAGCCACAAATACCTTCTGGATGGTGGTTCACTGAAGAATAGTGTAGTATTCTCAGATCAATCACTCATCATAAATTACTCAATCAGTGAGTTGAATATAGAGACTGTTTCAAATGAATCCGGTAATTTTTACCGCGTCTCTATTCCCGGCCATACACCCACTTATGAACAAGGGAAACCGGAGCTTCCGGTATTAAGCAGGCTTATCTCAATTCAGGAAAGAACCGGTTACAGGATCACTATTTCAGATGTCAAAACCAGAAGGCTGCATCCCGCAGGGAAAAAGATCAGAGGAATACTCTACCCGGCCCAGGAGAGCGAAATAAAAGATACAGTTCAGAGAAGACGCAATTTTGTGATTGACAGAACTATCTATAATGGAAAAAAGCTTATCCCATCAGATACTGTGAGAATCGAATATCTTGGCACAATCAGGAATAATCCCTTATCGAACATTATTATAACGCCGATCAGATATAATCCGCGTACCAACTCACTGGAGGTGATAACTTCTATGAAAATTGAGATTTCGAATATCCTGACAGCAGGCAGTAAATCATCATCTGCCTCCACCGAATCGGCGCTTTTTGTTGAATCACTTGACAAATCTGTCCTGAACTATAACCAGGGAGATGTAATTCCCGGTTATTCGGATAAACCTGTTAAGATGATTATTGTAACAGATACAACTTTCAGAAAACAACTTGAACCGTTCATACGGTGGAAGAGACAGAAAGGTTTTGACCTCACAGTGCTTTACAGAGGGAAAAAATATGCCGGGGAGTCTTATACAGAAATAAAGACAACACTTACTAATATTTACAGCACATCAACTCCAAAACCGGAATATCTTCTTATTATAGGAGATACCAAAAAGATACCCTATTATGGGACCGGAAGCATTACCGATATGTATTACGGGGAATTTGACGGAAACGGAGATTACATACCTGAGATGTATATCGGAAGGCTTCCGGTTTCAGATACAACACAGCTGAAAACCGTGATTAATAAGATAATACAGTATGAAAAATTTGAATTTGCGGGCTCAAACAATTTTTATTCCAGGGCACTTGTAACAGGAGGTAATGATGCCGGATATGGTAATATTATGAATGGACAAGTCTATTATGCCATCAATAACTATATCAAAAATTCAACCAGGTTGAAAGAATACCATTTCTATTACCCACAGGCATCCAATCCAAATATAGAAGATTCAATACGGAAACTTACCAGGCAGGGGCTGGCGTTCATAAACTATACAGGACACGGAGATGTATCAGGATGGCTCGATCCAACCCTCAAATCGGGTGATCTGGATACAGTAAAGAATACAAATATGTATCCGTTCATTATCTCCAATTCCTGCCAGACCAGCACATTCAGCAATGCCACCACTTTTGGAAATAAGATGGTTCTGGCAGAAAACAAGGGTGCAATAGGTTTCATCGGAGGCTCAGCCGACACATACTGGGATGAGGATTTCTACTGGGCTGTTGGACCCGGAGCCATATCATCAGAACCAACCTACCAGTCAACCGGCCTGGGGGCATACGACCGGTTGTTCCATACTCATCAGGAATCGCCGTCTGACTGGTATTTTACAATGGGACAGGTGAATTTTGCGGGAAACATGGCTGTCAGCGCCAGTTCGACTTCGAAAAAGAAGCTTTACTGGGAAATATATAATCTGGTAGGGGATCCCAGTGTTATTCCGATAATAGGAAAACCTGATACATTCAATATTGTCCTGCCGGATACCCTTCCCAATGGAATAAAATCTTTAACTCTGAATGCAGAACCATTTTCTTATCTTGCAGTTTCTCATTTCGATACATTATGGGATGCTTCATTTGCAAGCCCCTCAGGGTCAGTTGAACTTACTATGCCTGGACTTTCTAACGATTCCTGCCTTATAGTTATCACAGGTCAGAATAAAAAGCCGCTTATCAAAACAGTTTATTTCGGAAAAGTAAGCGGTGTATATATCAATTTGTCTGAGAACAGCATCAACGACAGCAAGGGCAACAAAAATAAAGCTGCAGATTTCGGAGAGACTGTATATCTGAGTATAAAGGCAAGCAATCTTGGACTGACAGCTGCTAAAAAGGTATATGTAAAAATATCTTCAACATCAGAACTGATAACCATACTGAATGATTCGGCATTCATAGGTGATCTTGCTGCCAACTCTGAAATACTCCTTTCAGACAAACTGGAATTAAACATCAATAAGGATGTTCCTGATATGAGCATGGCAACAATCAATCTGATTCTGGGAGATGAGTCTTCTGAAAAGCAATACATTCTTGACATAGCTTTACACGCACCTGAACTTCAGATAATCAGCTGCACTGTTGATGATTCAGCCCTGGGGAATGGCAATTATATTGCTGATCCCGGTGAAAAATATGAGCTAATTTTTAAGGTAAGGAACCTTGGGAGCAGTGATGCTTCAGGGGATTTCAACGTATCAACCACTGATCCTGAAAAGATAACAATCCTTGATCAAAGTGTGAAATCCGGTGTTCTCAGATTCGGAGAAACCACAGAAATACCGGTAACAGTTCAGATGGATGAGTCAATTGGCAACGGCAGTTACTACTCTGTTTCCTCTACTCTCATTTGCGAACCTTATATTATAAACGGCAGCTTCACTTTCAGAGTCGGAAAAATACGCGAAAGCTTTGAAGCTGAGTCCTTTAACATATTCCCATGGATTAATAACAATAAGATACCATGGATAATAACCCAGGGGAGTTCATATGACGGAAGTATAGCCGCCAGATCAGGAAATATACCACACAGTACTCAGACTACGACTAGTTCCACTTCACTTGTAATTAAAACAAATTATGCCTCAGCCGACTCCATCAAATTCATGTATAAAGTGTCGTCAGAAGCCAGCTATGATTACTTTTCGTTCAGAATAAATGATAAAGAGGTTTTAAAGAGATCAGGAGAAACAGAATGGATTAAGTTTGCAGCAGCAGTTAAAGAAGGTCTGAACAAATTTGAATGGATATATAAAAAAGATTACAGCAATACAGGTGGTTCAGATTGTGTCTGGATAGACATGATCGATTTTGCCACTACGGGCTCACTCAGTTACATTCAGAAGGATCTCCAGGTTGTTAGGATCGTTCCTCCTCCTCTGAAGAACAAGTATTCCTTTGAGCCCATTACCGTAAAGTTGTTGAATGTCGGAAAAGATACAATAGACGGCTTTAATCTCGCTTATAAGATAAATAACCAGTCAGTACCGGTTGAAGAGTTTTTCGATAATAAAGTCATTCCATCCGGGGATACAGTTGCGGTAGAATTCACTCAGAAAGTCAATTTTTACAGGTACGGGCTTTACCAGATCACCTCTTATGCGTATAATAACAATGATGATTATATCATGAACGATACAGCAGATTATAATTTTTTACATGAACTGACTGATTCACTGATTATTTATCCCAATCCGTTCACAGAACAATTTACACTCTATATTAATTCAAGATATTTCGAAAAGATCCGGATAACATTAATTAATACCGCCGGTACAACAGTATATGAGACAGAGAGGGATATTTTTGCCGGAAAAAATCCTGTTATCATCATAGCTCCGCATTTATCCCCTTCTATGTACTATGTGAATATCCGCACCAACAGGGGGACTGTAACCTTACCTGTTATTAAAACAAAAAAATAACAAAACTCTGCCATATTGTAAATTTAGCCTTATCATGACTGTAAGTGTCCCAACCCGTCAATCAGCACTCGGATTATTAAAAAAATACAACGAAAGCGAAAGCCTCATAAAACATGCATATGCAGTTGAAGGCGTTATGCGTTTTATGGCAAAGAAAGCAGGAGAAGATGAGGAAAAATGGGGGATCATAGGTCTGATACACGATCTTGATTATGAGATGTATCCTGCGCAACATTGCATCATGACAGAGAAGATCCTGCTGGAGAACAACTGGCCTCCCGAGTATATAAGAGCCGTGATGAGTCATGGCTGGGGACTTGTTACTGAGGTAGAACCGCTATCGAAGCTTGAAAAAACTATCTATGCAATGGATGAGCTGACAGGACTTGTTGCAACGAGTGCACTTGTGAGGCCGTCAAAAAGTGTACTCGACATGGAAGCAAGGTCGGTAAAGAAGAAATGGAACGATAAAAGATTTGCAGCCGGGGTTGACAGGTCCGTTATTGAAAAAGGGGCAGAGATGCTAGGCGTCAGCCTCGATGATATGATAAATGATTGCATTATGGGAATGAGGACAGTAGCAGAGGAGATCGGATTGAAGGGGAATCCTGTCTAAGAAACTCACCCCCAAGCCCCGTCTCTACTTCGTAAAGAGGGGGTGGTATAAAAAATAACCCCCTCTTTGCATGGCAGAGAGGGGGAATAAAAGGGGGTGAGTTCCTGTGAACTCTTTAGATTATGCCGGCATATCGGGCAGAGTATAACCTGCACGGTAATTATGCTTAATCATTTCATTAGCAAACTGTTTTGCATTCATAGGTTCGGTCCATTTCTTATTGAATGTCGGATGACCATCCTTAATACTGAATGCATCTTCAATACAGATCTTCAGAGTTTCATCGTCCTTGATGTTGGTGAACTGCATCCTGGGACCATCCCACTCAAGTTCTTTATTAAGGGCCTGCAGCCTTACTGCCAGTACTCCCATAACGACCATTTCATTAAAAGGACCTGCTTCTGAGAAATCGGACTTGGTCATAACCCTTGAATCAGGACTTTCTTTACATGCTCTTACCCAATCCATTTCGTGCCCGCCTTCCATTGCTTTTTCAACTCGTCTCTCTGTTTTTGGAGCATTTGGAACGCGTCCTGAGAGCAGCCATGGCCTTACACCATAACAGCCGCAAATAAGCTTATCCCTGGTACCGTGGAAGATTACGCCGCCACCGGCATCGTTCATGTTCTTGCCTGCAGGCCAACCGGCAGGTTTTGGTGGTTGTATACCTCCATCATACCATATTACCTCAACTGCAGGGTATTTCATTTTTGCTCCTTTAGGAGCGACTCTTTCCGGAAATTTAAGAGTAACCATTTGTGCAGTAGGTGCACAGTCGGTTAAAAGCAGTGTTGAGCTACCCTGTGCTTTAACAGGATATTGAAGCTTCAATCCTTTAAATACCGGATGCATGATGTGGCAGGCCATATCGCCAAGGGCACCTGTTCCAAAGTCCCACCAGCCACGCCAGTTCCATGGAGTATAAATACTGTTATAAGGACGCATCTGAGCCGGCCCTATAAAAAGATCCCAGTTGAGTTTTTCGGCCTCAACCCATTCTCCCTTTGAAGGTCTGTTCAACCCCTGCGGCCAGATCGGACGGTCTGTGAATGTTTCAACTTTTGTCACATCACCGATTTCACCATTCTGCAGCCACTCAATTGTCAGATTTACTCCTTCGTCAGATGATCCCTGGTTACCCATCTGGGTTGCCACTTTATGCTTTGCTGCAAGTTTGGTCAGTAATCTTGATTCATAAACAGAATGAGTCAAAGGCTTCTGGACATAGGCATGTTTCCCCATCGCCATTGCATTTGCAGCCACAGTGGCATGAGTATGATCAGCAGTTGCAACTACAACAGCATCAATTGATTTACCCATCTCATCATACATTTTACGGAAATCCCAGTACCACTTGGCTCCGGGATACTCTTCAAACACCTTATTCTGGGTGCAGTATCCCCAGTCTACATCACAGAGAGCAACAATGTTTTCCGATTTAAGTCGTTTAAGGTTAGCATTACCCATACCACCGACACCTATGCCGACTATATTCAGCTTGTCACTTGGTGCTTTATGACCGAGCCCGCTGATAACTGTATTGGGCAGAATTGTCAACCCTGCAGCAATCGTACCGGTTGTTCCGATAAATGATCGCCTTGAAATTGATTTTAAGTTTTCTTTCATTGTCAGGAAAATTAGAATTTAGTCTATAAAGTTAATAATTATGTAATTGGTATAGTAAAAAAACCTTTTATAATTTAATTATGGCGCAGGGCGCAGGGCACAGGGCACAGGGCGCAGAGGCAGATAAATAAATTGCTATAGTTCTCTGATCCAGATATTTCTGTAAGCAACCGGATTGCCATGATCCTGAAGGACAAGACTGCCGGGTCCGTGCTTTTTTACGAAATACTCAGGTATTCCAACGTATACTGTCGGACCTCTGAGGGTTACATTATTCTGAACGAGTACACCATTATGAAATACGGTGACCCTGGGCGGAGTAAGATATGTCAGTGAATCGCTGCCAAAGGTTGGAGCTGTATAAATGATGTCATATGACTGCCACTCACCTGGTTTGCGTGACACATTTACCAGCGGTGCATGCTGCTTATAAAGGCTGCCTGCCTGTCCATGCCTGTAGGTACGGTTATTGTAACTGTCGAGTACCTGCACTTCATACTGTTCCTGCAGATATACTCCACTGTTTCCCCTTCCCTGGCTCTCCCCGATTACATCTGAAGGTGCTTTCCATTCAATATGAAGCTGGCAGCTGTTAAATTTACGTTTGGTTTTTATAACTCCCGAACCCTTTACACATACCAGGGCTCCGTTCTCGATAAGCCATTTTGAAATACCACCCTTACTATCCTCCCATTCAGTATTAACATCAGAGCCATTAAACAATACGACAGCGTCGGCAGGCGGATCATTGTCTGTAATTCCGGGTTGAACGATCTTAACTTCCGGATCCCACACTTCAGTCATCCCCGGTGTAATCTTATCTGCTTCAGTTGGTTTCTGAGCAGCCTGCTGAGCCTTAACAGAATTCGCAAAAGCAATGAGAATAAGGCCTGCAATTAAAAGGTTTTTCATATAAATCATTTGTTAATTAATTAAGATATAATCATTCAATTCATAAAATTAATTTTTTTTCCAATTGACACGAGTAATATCAGGACAATAATTAAGAAAATTGCATTAATAAGCAAAAAGGGATAAATTGCCGGAAATAAAAAAGATGGAGACAAAGCATATTCCACTAGGTAATATTGAGAATAACCGTCTGGTAAATATAGTCAGGGTACTATTTGGAGCTGTATGTATAGCAATAGCTGTGTTCTGGATGATATTCAATCTTAATTCCGTCATTAATTCCGGGACAATATGGATAACTATACTCTTTCTTGCAGGTTTCGGATTCTATCTGATATGGGCAGGTTTTGGAAAAGCAGAAAGGTTTATTGAGATCGGCAATTATAAAATAGTCCTGAAAAAATACATATTCCGTCAACCAATAATTATGGATGCCCGGGAAACAGATAAGATTCAGCTCTACCCTCTGAAGATAATATTCCTGCTCAAATCGGGAAAGAAAGTTCTTCTCAGGCTCGGCACTATGTATTATGAGACAAATGAGACAATCAAAGATGAGATAGCAAAATATGCTGAAGAGAATAAAATCACGACCGAGGTATTTCAGGAGGAGATATGAGGGCTGAGGAGTGAAGAGTGAGAAGTGAGGAGAAAAAGTTACAGAGATAATATCTTGCCCCATAATCCTTTGTCTACAGGAATACCGTTTTTCAGATTTGTAATCCTTGTCTGTACTATATTCTCTCCCGGATATCTTATTGTTGATTGACTTCCATCAGGAACAGAGCTCTTAAGATCAGTTATTATATTATCAATTGTACTCTGAATAGAAGGAAAATTATGCAAACCTTTTATGCTGATTGCAATGAAAACCTGTGAAATACCAGTTTCCTTACTGCAGTTTCCAATCTGATGTGTTGAGAGACCTCCGGAAAGGATTGCAGCCAGGATATCGAGAAGCATCGAGAGTCCTGCCCCTTTCCAGTATCCTGCAGGCACCGGACGCATTGTTTCAAGTATCTCATCCGGGTCGTTGGTGAGGTCCCCATTTTTATTAAAACCTCCCGGGTACGGAAGCTTTCTACCTTCAATACTGAAAGATTCCATTTTGCCATATGAGAATTGCGTCATTGCAAAATCCATCACTACAGCCTCAGGGTCATGAGGGACAGCTATCACAAAAGGATTATTCCCCAGCCTGGGATCTTTCCCTCCCCATGCAGGCATATTGACGCAGGTATTTGCCCAGCCTATAAAAACATATCCTTTTCTGGCAGCCTGCCAGCCATAAGTTCCACCTCTCATCCAGTGATTGGTATTTGCCAGCGTTACAAGACCGATCCCGTTTTGCTCCGCAATTTCAATTGCCCTGTCGGTCGAAAAAGATGCGTTGAGTGGTCCTGGGCCAAGATTTCCTTCCCACTGCTCTATAGATCCGGCTTTATTTATAAGAGCCGGAACTACGTCTATCTTTATGTATCCTTCAATAATATATTTTACAAACCTGGGAAACCTGTTAACCCCATGAGAATAAATGCCTTCAAGGCTGTTAACCATAAATATTTCAGCACATTTTTCTGCCCTGTGCGATTCCATTCCATGTTTTGAAAGGATCCGTAAAAACTCGGATTTCATTTCATCTTTTGGAATTCTGAAAATGTTATCAACTGTGTTCATGGATTACCTGATTAGTAACTATAATATCTGGCTATGCGTCGCTTGAAAATCAGCATCATATTTCACTGAATGTTACCGACTGCCTGCCTGCAGGTGAAGGATTTAAGAACTGCAATGTTACCCGGGTTACTCCGTTGGGCCAGTATCTTTTTAGTCCGGCATCTTTCAGCTCGATGAATTCTATTTTCGGCTTGATCTTTTTCGGATCATATTTCATCTTAAGTTTAAACCCATCTCCTTCGAAGATCAATTCACCGGGTTTGGTTTCAGATACCCTGCAATAAGTTATGAGGTTGGAGCTTGTTACTTCCGGTGAAACAGATGACAGCTCGTATTTATCGGTTATTATGAAGTTTTTGCCACGGTTAAGTGTATAACTACGCATCCATGACTTTATATTTGCCGCCGGCAGATATGCTCCTGATATATCTGTTGAGAACCGGATATATTTATCATTAGCAACAAATGATGAGTTCTTTGCTTTAAACATCTCTCCCTCCTTCTGCTCAGCGCCATTGATTACCGGAAGGTTATGATAACCTGACTGCATTGTCCATATCTCATATCGCTCCGGACCAAATGTTTTGGAAGTATAGGACTCCCTTCCGAGGTCTATCAGGCATGGTTTTCCATCATAATACATCACGCACGATCCGACATCATTATGGTTATGGCTTTCTGCGTTAAAGCCGCCCTTTGCTCCAAAAAAGAAACCTGAAAAGCTGCCTTCCTTATCACGTCCGCCGGCAATTTCTGTATCGGGCATCCAGAAATGCGAGACCAGGGGTTCTTTTGATTCTGCATTTGAGATCTCATGCAACAGTGTAAGGTTTTCTATCTGGTCACATATTTTGCCTGAAAAAGATGCTTCTCCCCACTTGTTTAGCTTTGCAAGGTAAGCTCCAAACTGCTGCATCTGCAGATCATTTATTGATTTACCATACATATAAACAGTGGCAGGATTGCCTCCTGTTGTAGCATCAGCATCAGCAAAATTAATAAAGTATGGAGCATGAATATTTACTTTGTGGAAGTAACTGCCAATGGCACGTATCAGAGGATCATCAAACACATCATACTTTCCTGCCGTGGCATCCTTCAGTAAAGCCAGACTTTCATATAATATTGATCCGGCTACTCCCCAGTATGAAGGCCCTTCGTCGCAACCGCCATCATCAGGATAGCCATTCAGGAATTTGTCAAGTGAGTTTACTATTTTCAATACCATTGAACTCTTTCTTTCAGGATCATCTTCAAGGATAAGAAAGCAATTGAGCATGTTATAGTTCACCCATGGATTCCAGTTATTAACCCGGCCACCTTTAAACCCCATGTAACCGAAATCGGTTCTTTCAAAGTAGGGGTTTACTGCTTTATTCATTATCTCCTGCTTTAACCGGGAAGAGATAAGCGGATGAATCTTGTCGAATTCATCTTTGAAGAGGTACCAGGTCCAGGCAAGGTCGCTGGCTATCTCTCCTACTCCAAGGTCAACAGTAGGTTCATTGATATCCGGGAGTCCACCGGGAGCCTTCTGAAAATAGAGATGGGCCGACCATCCCCACCAGGTCTGCTCACTGTAATACCACACTGCATTTATGATCTGATTAAGGAATCTCCCCTTACCCTCAATAAGTTCTCCAATCACAAGTGAATTCAGTGCCTTACCGGGCTCTGCATAAACCTCCTGGCGCCTGTTGCCCGATCTTATATACTCCAGATAGTCAGTTGCCTTTACAACCGGCCAGTTGTAATCAAGATAACCTTCTGCCCTGCAGATGCCGGCAACTTTAAGCTTCGCAGGAACTTTTTCCCAGAAATCCCTGTTATGGTAATCGGGAAGCTTATTCCATGAATTGTCAGTTACAAGTGATTTGGAAAGTCCAATTGCTGTAGCTTCCCGGCTCAGAATATTCCGTTCCTTAATCTCAGGTATTGCTGCAGAGCATAAATATGATAGCATCATTAAGAGAAAGGATAAAACGCAAACAGAAGTCCTGAATTTCAGATTTGATTTCATACTTGTGGTTTTAATCAAATTTAAAGATAAATATAATTTCATTCCAACTAACACGGAGAGATTCATCGCTTCGCTCTGAATGACAATTTGATTTTTTGGGGGGGACATAAAAGAAAGATTTGGTTTCCCCTAATCGAAATCTTTATTATTCTTGTAATTTTGATATTAATAAACTATTGAATGTTACAGCTTCAGAAAAGAATAAGCGATAATAAGGCTGAGTGCCTGTTGTGCCCCCATAATTGCAGATTAGAGGACGGTAAGGCAGGAATATGCGGCGTCAGAAAGAACACAGGTGGCAGAATTGAATTGCAGACCTATGGGATACTTTCAGCCTGTTCGCTTGATCCTATGGAGAAGAAACCATTATATCATTTTTTCCCCGGTTATAATATTCTTTCCGTCGGGTCATATGGTTGCAACATGAGATGTGATTTCTGTCAGAACTACAGCATATCCCAGACGGTTTATCAAGAATCAAAAACAATAGTCACCCCGGAAAGCCTTGTAAAAACGGCACTTGAGGCCAACAGAAATATCGGACTTGCATTTACGTATAATGAACCTGTTATCTGGTTTGAATATATGAGAGATGCTGCCTTAATGGCAAAAAGTAATGGAATGTATACTGCAATGATCAGCAATGGTTATGTAAACAGCGATCCTCTCCGCGAGATTCTGAACTTCATTGATGCGTTCAATATTGATCTTAAATCATTTAATAATACTTTTTATAAGAAGCTTACAGGAGCTACGCTTGAACCAGTTAAAAATGCTCTGAGAATGATCGCAGAATCAGGAAAGCACCTGGAGATCACTACTCTTATCATACCCGGTCAGAATGATAATGAAAGGGAGATGGAGCTTGAAACAGAGTGGATTGCCTGTGAGCTGGGCAAGAATGTTCCTTTCCACCTGAGCAGATATTTCCCCCGGTACAGGCGAACAGATCCCACCACACCTGATGATACAATGTTGAAACTTTATGAGATAGCTTCGGGAAAACTGAATTATGTATATTTTGGAAATACAGAATCTGATACCGGTCAGAATACCGGTTGTCCTGAATGTGGTCTGATTGTAACAAAAAGGTCAGGCTATAATACCAGTTTATTAAATCTGGACCAAGGAGGAAGATGTACCGGATGCGGTAATCTTATATACCGGAACCTCACTATTGCTTCTTAGTCAGTTTGCTCAGTCTGGTGAAAAGATTATCCACTCCGGTGAGGAGATCCTTACTGACTGATTTGTAGTATGATTTAACAATTTTGGGATTATCTTTTCCGTCAGGATTGTTTACCCTGGCAATAAGATCATTACGCAGATTTACGGCATCATTTATTACAGCAGATAATTCTTCGCTTTTATGATCGGGATGGATACCCTGAAAGACAAAACAATCTGAAATAACTTCAAATACGAGGTAATCGATATCTTTTTTGAGTTCACGAACACTTGCCATAATTATGAGTTATGAGGTGTGAGGTATGAGTTTTGAGTAATAATATTCAGCAAATATAGCAATTTTTAAGGTGATAACCATAATTGCCAGGCTATCCGGACAGGAAACGCATGATACTGTTTTCAGCTTTATCAATATATAATTGCCGTAATTTTCCCATTACAGGAAGTCTTACATTGAAGTTAACATCGTTGATCTGACTGAACGGGAGAACAACAGGAGAAGTACCTGACATAAAAACAGATTCAAATTCACCAATCTCATCTGCCCTCACACATTTAAACACAACTTCGATATTATTCTCACGGCATATCTCAATAATGTATTTACGGGTTATACCTGATAATATTAAATCTTCCGGCGCTGTGTACAGACTTCCCTCCCTGAGGAAGAATATATTCGATCTGCTGCCTTCGGTTATATAATTCTTATTATCAACAAGAAGAGCCTCATAAGCTCCTTCGAGTATCAGCTTATGAAAAATATCCGATCTGAGGCCGGGATTAATTACCTTGGAAGCCGGGTCACTCCTTTCGGCTTTGAAGAGAATACCTTTGACGCCATTATTATACTGATCCTGAGTAGGATAAATAGGTTCAATGAAATACAGCAGATAGTTAAATGATCCATTATTATAGTTGAAAACAATTTTAAGATTTACCTCTCCTAAACTCTCCTGTACGGATAGCCTGATTATATCGCGACGGAGGTCTTCAAATCCTGCAAGCATCTCTCTGCCCTGAATTTTCACACTTTTCTCAAGTCTTACGAGATGATCTTGAAAAAATACCGGACTTCCCTTTACCATCCTAATCACCTCATAGACTGAATCACCCTCATAAATCATGGAATTATCAAAAACATCAGAGGGTTGAAGGGTCCCGTTAAGGATAAAGTTCTTACCAAAGCAGACATCCATTTCAGGTTGATTTTAAAGGGATAAAAGTACAAAGTTAAAATCAGAATATTCTTAAATCTGCGTATCTTCGTCAATGATCCGGCAGGTATTATTCATATGTACTCTATCATAGATATCGAAACAACAGGAGGCAGTCCGAGACTTGAAAAAATCACTGAGATAGCAATATATCTTCATGATGGAGAAAAAATTACAGACGAATATGTCACCCTGGTCAATCCCGAAAGAAATATTCCGTATTTCATAACTAACCTTACAGGCATTACAAATGAAATGGTGGAGAATGCTCCCCGTTTTTTCGAAATTGCCAGGGTTATTGTTGAAATGACAGAAGGAAGAACCTTTGTTGCACACAATGCCAGATTCGACTATTCGTTCATAAGACAGGAATTTAAATCGCTGGGGTTCAATTTCAGAAGGAATATTATTGATACCGTTGCACTAAGCAGAAAATTACTTCCGGGTCACAGATCTTACAGTCTTGGAAAGATTTGCAAAGACCTCAATATCAACATAAATGGAAGGCACAGAGCCGCAGGAGATGCACTGGCCACAGCTAAGTTATTCGAGATACTGAATGCAAGGGACAGGGAGATGAATATGGGAAAGCCTGGGCTGATTAAGAATACCAGGCTCTCCAAACTAAATCCAAAGCTTAACCTGGAAAAAATTGAAAATGTACCAGATGTGCCCGGGGTTTATTACTTTTATAATGAGATAGGCGATCTCATCTATATAGGTAAGAGCCGTAATCTTCAGCAGAGGATCAATACTCATCTCTCAAACAATACCACAAACAGGGCTATGGAGATGCGTGACCAGATTGCGGATATAGACTGGGAACCTACCGGCAGCGAACTGATTGCCCTTCTTAAGGAATCCTGTGAAATAAAACAGAACAAACCTCTTTATAACCGGGCTCAGAGGCGAACAAATTTTCAGTGGGGTATATTCAGTTATGTTGATGGAAAGGGTTATATAAACTTCCGTTATGATCAGCTGGATGATGAGGATAAGCCGTTATCTGTTTTTACATCCAAAGAAAAAGCCAGATCAAAACTCGAATCTCTGATCGAAAAATTCAGCCTGTGCCAGAAATTATGCGGCCTCTATGAGACATCCGGGGCATGCTTTCATCAGCAGGTAGGTATCTGCAGAGGGGCATGCTGCGGATATGAATCGCCTGAAGACTATAATGAAAGAGCATCGAGGTCAACTGAAGAATTTGTGTTTTCATCACGCAACTTTTTTATTATAGATAAAGGAAGATGTGAAGATGAAAGGTGTGCGGTCAGAATATTTAACGGTAAGTATTCAGGATTCGGATATTTCAATATCAATGATATGGGTTTTGGGCTCACAGCAGTTCATGAATGCATTAAATTGTCAGGTGATAATCGCGATATACAGTTGATTCTCAAACAGTACCTGAAAAGCAACAGGGTTGAAAAGATTATTGAATTCTGACTTACATACTGAAAGCATTTTTTTATATTTATGACACAATAACCTTAATACTTTCATATATGGCTCTCTTTACAAGAACAACAAAAAACCTGATAATAAGGATTGATGAGTTCTTTGATAATATCGACCTTGGGGTGCTTGTATTCAGGGAAGGATTGAAAGCATACCTTGAAAAAGACATGGATACGTTTGAGAGGCATCTCCATAAGATAGATTCACTTGAGAACAGGGCTGACAAGCTTCAGAGAGAAATTGAGAATGAAATGATCACGCACTCCATTCTGCCACAGCACAGGGAGGAAGTGGTCAAACTGATTGATGTGATTGATGAGATCATTGACTCGGCAAAAAGTTCCCTGAATGAAATAAACATTGAAAGACCCGATATCCCGGCCGCACTTAATAAGAATTTCATAGCCCTTTCCGAAGCATCAGCCAACACTGCAGCAGAGCTTGTTCCTGCAGCCCGTGCATATTTCAGAACACCTTATACTGTAAGGGAAAATCTCCTTAAGGTATATTATTATGAAACTGAGACTGATAAGGTTGCTCTGGGCATCAAGAAGATCATTTTCCAGGAAATGCCTGAACTGGATCTTGCCCGGAAAAATCATCTCAGGTATATAATCAGCCATATTGAGAATATCTCAGACCTGGCTCAAAAGGCAGCAGATATTCTTTCGGGGATGGCAATTAAGATACTTATATAAGGCGTGGGGCGTGGGGGATGAGGAGTGAGGAGTGAGGAGTGAGGAGTGAGGAGTGAGGAGTGAGGAGTGAAGGCCTGGCTTAGAGTTCCCCTCCTGGGAGGGGCCAGGGGTGGGTTTAACCGCAACCAGACATAAACAAGAAACAAGAAACAAGAAACAAGAAACAAATACCCAGGACTTTACAAGAACGATAATATAAGCAATTACAATGATTCTTCTTTTTCTGACAAGCGGTCTTTTTCTCGGGTGGTCACTGGGTGCCAATGATGCTTCTAATGTTTTTGGCTCGGCTGTCGGATCAAGAATGGTTACATTCAGGAAAGCGGCAATAATTGCTTCTGTTGCTGTAATTTTCGGAGCTGTAATTCAGGGAGCAGGTGCTTCTGATACACTTGGCAAACTTGGATCAGTAAATGCTCTGGGAGGAGCTTTCACGCTGGCCCTTGCAGCAGCTGTCACTGTTTATGTAATGACAAAATTCTCATTACCTGTATCGACAACACAGGCAATAGTAGGAGCAATAATAGGATGGAACATATTTACAGGGAACAAAACTGATGCCGGCACACTTTCGAAAATTGTTTCAACATGGGTAACAGGACCAATTCTGGGTGCTTTATTTGCCATACTTCTTTATGTAATCATCATCAGAATTAAGAAGGCATCAAAAATTCACATCTTCAGGTTTGAATCATATATCAGAACAGGATTGATCATTGCAGGAGCATTTGGAGCATACAGCCTTGGCGCCAACAATATTGCAAATGTCATGGGTGTATTCTTACCTTCATTCAACCTTGAACCACTTGATCTGGGTCTGTTCTTTCTTTATTCTGACCAGCAACTCTTCCTTATTGGAGGGCTGGCAATTGCAGCAGGAATAATAACCTACTCGAAAAAAGTGATGGAGACAGTTGGAGGAAATATTGTAGATCTCAGTCCTGAAGGTGCCATGGTTGTTGTTCTTGCACAGTCGCTGGTTCTATTTATCTTTTCGTCGAGCGGATTGTCTTCCTTTTTTGTCAGATCAGGATTGCCTCCAATACCTATGGTCCCTGTTTCAAGCTCCCAGGTAATAGTAGGATGCGTAATAGGCATTGGCCTTTACAAGGGTGTCCGGAACATAAACTTTAAACTCCTGGGTCAAATAGCTATCGGATGGCTCAGCACACCGGTGATGTCAGGTATTCTGGCATTTTTCTCACTGTTCTTCATCAAAAACATTTTTGGTATTGATGTAGGGTACAAAATCACAGATGAGAATTTGCAAACCGTAACGGCCACAGTATATTCCGGAAGCAATATGTCATTGATCTTCAAATACATTTTGCTTGGAGCTACTGCTTCAGGGATAATAGCTGCCCTTCTCTATTATCTTTTTGAGAGAAAGAAAATGAAAGAGTTTCGCTTAGCCGAGAAGAAATTCTGGAAAAATATGCCATAGGGACATGCCATGGCATGTCCCTATGGCATTTCCCTATGACATTTCCCTATGGCATGTCCTCACAAATCACCTAGTTCTTTGTTGGCAGGTATGAATAATTCTTTCCGTAATTCATCATCTGTCCAAGATAATCGTCTGTGTATTCAACTTTCACATCTGTGATCCTGCCATCTGAATCATAAACCGGCAGAAGCACAGGATTAACAAAACCGGTATATGGAGCCAGATTCAGCTTAGCATACCTGTCGAGCACCTCTGCATGCAGTTGCTGATCGATTTTTACTCCGAACTCCTCAATCAGTTTTTTACCAGCTTCAAAGTCTCCTTCCGATTTAATCCGCTGTATCTCCTTTAGTAATTCGCCAAACAAAGATCTAAGCTTCTGATAGTCATTTATCTTAACATAAGTCTTACTATCACGACTAATCACCTCCACAACATTTTCTGCTTTTCCCTTCTCAAAAACCCAGTGGGATATCATTGACCTGCATCGCATATGGGCCTGTTCAATATCTTTTCCCGGTTTAATCCTTACTATCTGTGTAATCAGTCCGTTTCTGAGATAATCATCATATGCTACTTCACCAGCCTGTCCATCGGGAAAAAGTCCAAGTTCAGTCATCTTCTTATCTGTCATGTAGTAGAGGGCAAAAAGGTCGGCACGTGCCTCTTCAAGGGGTGAAGCATAGTTCTTTAGTGCATTCGGATCGGTTCCTTCTGCAAGCTTGCCGCTCGCATGTCCTACGCACTCATGAAGATCAGTGTGCAATGCATCGGAAACTGACCTGTATTTCTTAACGCGTTCAACTTCTCCGGCATTAAAAGCAAATTCTTCAAGAAATCCATTGCCCTGCGACGCTATGTCGTAAGCTGCGGAGATATTTGCAAGTGTGACAGATTTCGAACCTACCTCTCTTCTGATCCAGTCAGCATTCGGGAGGTTTATTCCAAGCGGCGATGCAGGATAACAATCGCCTCCCAGCATTGCAATATTGATGACCTTTGCAGCAACGCCTGTCACTTTCTCTTTCCTGTATTGTGGCATAATTGGAGAATTATCCTCAAACCACTGAGCGTTGGCGGTGATGACAGCAGTACGCTTTGAGGCCTCCACATCTGTATAATTCACAATGGCTTCCCAGGTTGCTTTCATCCCCAGAGGATCTTCATACGTCTCGATAAAACCATTAATATAATCAACCATCGACTGTGTATTTCCGGCCCATGCAACGTTATAATCATCCCACTTTCCAAGGTCGCCGGTCTTGTAATAATCAATCAGAATTTCAATTTCCTTCTTTTGCATTTCTGATTCAGCAACCGTTGCAGCTTTAAGGAGCCAGCCAATGATTTCATCTATGGCAGCTCCGTACAATCCGCCCGATCTGTATAACTCTTCCGCTATTTTTCCTTTTACCCTGGTGACTTTTGAATTCAAACCGGTTGAAACAGGTCTTGGATCAGCCGGATCTTTCTTACCGGCATATAATTCCTCCACCTCTTTCTGGGTTACCTGTTCATAGAAATTTGATGCCGATCCGGCTACCATGTCAGCTCCTTCGCGTTGTTCAACCTTCCTGGCAAAGAGACTATCATCAAACAGCACAGGTGTGAGAAATAAAGCAAATTTATCAACCGTAAGCCCGGGTTCAAGAGGAAGTTTCGACTGATCTGATCCATTTAAAAGCGTTAGAAGGTATTCTTTACTGAAGCCTGGTATAAACTTATCGCTGGAATAATGATGGTGTATCCCGTTAGCAAAAAAGACTTTTTTTACATAGGTCATAAATACCTTATAATCAGCGCTATTCCTGTCACCTGAATAACTATCGATTATAGCTTCAAGAGTTTTTCTTATCAAAAGGTTGTACCTGAAATTCTGATCCCAGAGGATATCTCTTCCGGCAAGTGCTGCCTGGCTCAGATAATACACATACTCCTTTTGCTGAAGTGAAAGGTCTTCGAATCCGGGAAGTCTGTATTTCAGAATCCGGATGTCCCCGAACTGTTCAACGAAATAGGTAAAATCATCTTTTGCTTCAGTTTCGGGTGTTGTAGAATTACTGCAACCATAATTGGTGAGTATCATCATAAATGACAAAATAACTATTTTTGACAAAAGTTTCATTGCTTTATTTTTTAACCGGATGCTAAATTACCAAAATGAAATGAATAAAATAATAGATAATGTAAGAAAGGATCTTATTCGCAACTCTGATCAGAAAGTGAAACAGCAGGGAGAAAGATTTTTTAAGGAAGAGGTAACACTTTATGGCATCAGGTCTGCATTAGTAACCAATATTGGCAGGGATCATTTCAGAGCCATTGATAATAAGGATAAAGAGTTCATATTCTCACTATGCCGGGAGCTCCTTAAATCAGGTATTATGGAAGAATCATTCATTGCCTGCAACTGGTCCTACAATGTCCGCAAACAGTATAATAATGAGGATTTTAAGACCTTTGAGAAATGGGTAAATGAATATGTAAAAAACTGGGCTACCTGTGACACATTGTGTAATCATACAGTTGGCACTTTCATTGAAATGTATCCGGAATACTTGTCGGGACTTAAAATATGGGCGACTTCTGATAACAGATGGGTAAAGCGTGCATCGGCAGTTTCATTAATAGTACCTGCAAGAAAGGGTATTTTCCTTGAAGATATCTTTGAAATAGCTGATATTCTTCACTCTGATAAGGACGACATGGTTCAGAAGGGTTATGGATGGATGCTGAAAGTTTCAAGCCAGGCTCACCAGAAGGAGGTGTTTGATTACATAATGAAGAAAAAATCAACTATGCCACGTACATCACTGAGATATGCTATTGAAAAGATGCCAAAGGAATTAAAAGCAATGGCAATGGCAAAATAATCCGGTCACTTTCATAAATTTGAATTTTAATCTGCAATACCATGAACCGATCACTTCTAACAGCAATTTTTACTTTCCTTACAATTTATTCCAACTCACAGGACAGGGTTACCGGCCGTGATTTTGCATCAAGATCAGAGGTTATTACCCGTAACGGAATGGCTGCAACAAGTCAGCCTCTGGCAACACAGGCAGCGCTCGATATCCTGAAAAAAGGAGGAACTGCAATCGATGCCGCTATTGCAGCCAATGCTGTCCTGGGAGTGGTTGAACCTACAGGATGCGGGATAGGCGGCGATATTTTTGCTATTATCTGGAGTGCAGAAAAGGGCAAATTATATGGTTTGAACGGAAGCGGTAAATCTCCCCGTTCACTTAAACTTGAATATTTCAGGGAGAACGGATATGAGTTTATCCCGTCACATGGCCCTCTTCCTGTTTCAGTTCCGGGTTGCGTTGACGGCTGGTTCGAAATGCATGAAATGTTTGGCAAATTGCCAATAAAAGATGTTCTTCAACCGGCAATCTCATATGCAAGGGATGGTTTTCCTGTAACTGAAGTCATAGCATATTACCTTGAAAGAAATACAGTAGCGCTGAAGGAATATCCAAATATAAAGGAAGTATACATGCCTGGAGGAAAATCGCCTTCCAAAGGCGAGATATTCAGGAATCCGCTGCTGGCAAATACACTTGAAAAGATAGTTAAAGGCGGCCGGAATGAGTTTTACAGGGGAAGCATAGCAAGAGACATTGATGCATTCATGAGGAAGAACGGAGGATTTCTCTCATTTGATGACATGTCGCGCCACCATTCAGAATGGGTTGAGCCTGTAAGTACCTCTTACAGAGGATATGATGTATGGGAACTGCCACCCAACGGACAGGGAATTGCGGCATTGCAGATGCTTAATATCCTGGAGGGATATAATATTGCTTCAATGGGTTTCGGATCGGCCGAGTATATACATTACTTTACCGAGGCCAAAAAGCTGGCATTCGAGGACCGTGCAAAATATTATGCTGATCCGTTATTCAGTGCAGCGCCTGTATCGCAGCTTATCTCGAAAAAATATGCAGCAGAGAGACGAAAACTGATAGAGAAGGAGAGAGCTGGAAAGATCTATGATCCGGGGAAAATTGAAGCCGGAAATACAATATACCTTACCGTTGCCGATCAGTTCGGCAATATGGTCTCTCTTATCCAGAGCAACTACCGGGGAATGGGTTCAGGGATGTGCCCTGCCGGACTTGGATTTGTACTTCAGGACAGAGGTGAAATGTTCTCTCTTTCTGAAGGTCATAATAATGTCTATGCTCCCGGTAAGAGACCGTTTCATACCATTATACCAGCTTTTATCACAAGAAATGGCGAACCCTGGATAAGTTTCGGAGTGATGGGCGGTGATATGCAACCACAGGGACACGTTCAGATCGTAGTCAACCTTATTGATTTCAAAATGAATCTGCAGGAGGCAGGAGATGCTCCAAGGATATACCATTCGGGCTCATCAGAACCAACAGGAGAACAGATGACCAATGGCGGGATCCTGCACCTCGAAAGCGGGTTTCGTACAGAGGTGTTACAGAAACTTATGAGCATGGGTCATGTAATACAATGGAATTTAGGAGGATATGGAGGCTACCAGGCAATAATGTGGGATGCCAGGAATAAAGTCTGGTTCGGGGCATCCGAGTCAAGAAAAGACGGGCAGGCGGCGGGGTATTAAAAGGCGCAGGGCGCAGGGCGCAGGGCACAGGGCGCAGGGCTTAAGGGCGCAGGGCACAACAGGGCGCAGGGCACAGGGCGCAGGGCACAACAGGGCGCAGGGCACAGGGCGCAGGGCTTAAGGAAAAAATTATTGAATAACCTTATTATATTATCAGGATAACCATGAAAAGAACTCATTTATACTTGTCGGAAATACTATTATTTTTTGTATTTGCAGGAATTATTGTATCATGCAGCACTCCAGAGAAGAAAGCAGAAAAAGAGATAGATTCATTCATGAAGAAATCAGGCACAGTGGGACTTTCCGATGCTGTGGTTAAGGATAACAAAATAATTTACACCCGATACTGATCGGGTTTACTTTCCCGCATGCTTTTCCATATCGCCAAGAATCTCAACAGCCTTAACTTTTGCTATATCGTAATGCGGACAGATCATATCCAGTGGAATATATCTGTCAATACCTGATTTAAGAAGCTCTTCGCGAACATTCGGCTGAACACCCGACAGTACTATTCTCACCTTATAATTTTTCAGAGTTTTCAAAACCTCCTTAAAATTGTGCATGCCGGTGGCATCAATGAAAGGAACATTCCTCATTCTGAGCACCATTACTTTTGATCTGATACCTACCTCTTTAAGCACCTCCTTATACTTGTTGGCGGCGCCAAAGAAGAATGGTCCGTTTATTTCATAGACAGATATCCCCTTTGGAAGAGAAGCATATTCTTCCATATTGTCGAAATCAGCTTCAAGAGATGAAATCTCACTTAGCTTTGACATCCGCTGCATGAATAAAAGTGCTGACAGTACCATTCCTACCTCAATTGCAATAGTAAGGTCGGCAAATACCGTAAGAAAGAAAGTTACAATGAGCACCAGAACATCATATTTTGATCCTCTGGTGATTGAGATAAAAGATCTCCATTCGCTCATGTTATAAGCTACCACTATAAGAATTCCGGCAAGACAGGCCAATGGTATCATAGCTGCAAACTTTCCGAAAAACAATAATATAAGTAAAAGAGTAAGGGCATGAACCATACCTGAAATAGGTGTTCTGGCTCCATTTTTTACATTTGTAGCGGTACGGGCTATAGCACCTGTAGCCGGAATACCTCCAAACAGTCCGGATGCTATGTTTGCAAAGCCCTGGGCAATAAGTTCGGTATTGGAGCGATGTGTGCTGCTGATCATACCATCAGATACAACTGCAGAAAGGAGAGATTCTATTGCTCCAAGCATAGCAATGGTAATGGCGGGCTGAATATAACGAGTGATACCTTCAAAACTAAAGGAAGAGAAATCAACAAAGCTTATTTTAGCAGTTATCACTCCAAATACACTCTCTATTGTCTGAACCGGAAGCTTAAAAAATGTTACAATTAGTGTCATCAGAATTATGGAGATAAAAGCCCCCGGGATTTTCTTCATGAATCTTTTAGAATAAACACTTATAATTATGGTTGACAACGCGATACCAACAGAATACATATTGGTCTTGTCGATGTTATCAAAATAAGCAACCCATTTTGCAGTGAATTCAGAAGGAAGTGTGGAAATCCCGAGTCCCAGAAAATCGTTAATCTGGGAGGTAAAAATGATAACTGCAATGCCGCTTGTAAAACCTACCACAAGGGGCAATGGAATGAACTTGATAAGCGTACCAAGCCGTAAAAGTCCAAAAAAGATAAGTATAACACCTGCAAGGATTGTCGAAATGATAAGTCCCTGGATTCCGTAAACCTGTACAATACTAACCACGATAACCACAAAAGCACCGGTTGGGCCTCCGATCTGCACACGGCTTCCTCCGAGGAATGATATGAGAAAACCCGCTACAATAGCTGTCACAATCCCTTTTTCAGGACTGACGCCTGATGCTATTGCAAATGCGATGGCAAGAGGAAGGGCGAGAATACCTACAATTATACCGGAGAAAATATCAGCCTGAATTTGTGAAAGGCTGTATCCTGCTCTTTGGTAGAGTGATATAGTCTTAGGAAGAAACAGGGGTTCCATTGTGGTTTTGTTGTAACGACCGCAAATGTATAAAATTTACTTAATTAAGAAAAGTTACTTATTACTGGTTTAGTCTATCGATTTTTTTGTTTATAATCTAAAATGTTTCTACCTTTTGTATACCAAAACCTGTTGGATTTTGGGAAAATAATTCAATAGTACATTAATATCGATAATCGATCCGTATGGCTGCAACCAATGAACTTCTAATTCAGAAAGTGTTTCAGGAGATGCTGAAATATAAGCCATCGATGCAGAAAATGCTTATTGCCGATGATGATGAGGAGGAAGAGACAAAAGATCCCCGTCTTCTGGGTGATCTTATAATAAGGAACTTCCCCTGGCCCATAGGAGTTGAGCTGAGGAGACTATTCTCGGCTTCAACCCGTCAGCTCGACAGGATGAGGCTCGATCAGATCTTCAAGACGATTGAACGGACAATGCAGTTCATAAGTTTCCTTATGATAAGCCAGCTCTGAAAAGATATCAGGGGAAAAAACCTTGTACTGTCCGATGGTTTTAAAAAAGAGTTTGGGGACAGGATTATGGTTCTGAGTATGGGTAACTACACTTGGCTCATCAGGGCGATAGGAACTTTCATGCAGGAGAAGAATATCTCAACCTCGTCCCTCTTGTGATCGATACAAACTCGGAGGTAATAGACGATAAGGAAAAATTTGACATCAAAAAGGATATTTTCATGTATACAAAGTTTCGTGGTGATCAGATTATGTATATAGGAACTGAGGTTACCGAGAAATGCGATCTGAGGAGCCTGCATAACTATGCCAACCTGGTTTCACAGTTTAAGGATATGCTGACGACGATAGCAGGATAAATTAGCAGTTGGCAAATTAGAGAGCAGAAATCAGAAATCCGGAATTACATATGAAATCCCCATTCAAATTCCTCGACAGCTACACAAAAGACGACCGGGAAATCTTCTTCGGACGTGAAAGAGAGATAGAAGAACTCTACCACAGAGTCTTCGAAAGCAAGATATTGCTGGTATATGGAGTATCAGGTACCGGTAAATCGTCACTTATACATTGCGGCCTTGCAAACAAATTTTCAGAGACTGACTGGCTTCCACTTGTTGTCCGGAGAGGAGGCAGTATGATTGAAAGCCTGACCTCTGTTATAAACTCTGCGTCATTAACTGCACAGCAGTCAAAATTTCTGACTCCGTCAGATTTCAATAAAGGTGTCCGGTCGCTATATCTTGATCATTACAAACCTGCATTCTTTATATTTGATCAGTTTGAGGAACTATTCATTTTCGGTGACAAGGAAGAGCGCCTGTTATTCATTCATATTGTCAAAACATTAACAGAATCAGAGCTCCAGTGCAGGATGATCTTTGTGATGCACGAGGAGTACATGGCCGGAGTCACCGAGTTTGAAAAGTTCATCCCGACATTCTTCTCCAAAACCGGAAATGTCTCTGACCTGCCCGGCAGTTTCGTTGTTACCGCTTCCTGCGATAAGAAATGTTATATATGGAACATTAATAAAGATAATAACCGGTTTAATGTATATGATTCACTAACAGGTCATAACGATACAGTCTGGTCGTGCGAATTTAACAGGACAGGTAAATATAAAATAACAGCATCTGCAGACAGCACAATCAGGATATGGGATTTAAACGGAAGGGAAAGAAATGCTGAATTTAGCTTTGGCTATAATTACCTGGATGGAAGACGCTATAAAGTTAAATACGGGGAGTATGACGATGATGTTGAAAATCCTGATTTATCACCTTACTATCGAAAGGTCTGTAATGCAACCTTCAGCAAAGATGAATTGTCAGTTGTTGCCACAGGTTATTTTTGATCAAATGATCAACCTGGCAAAAAACAGGTAATACATAACAAGGTATTGTATTACGATTTTCGCAGTAAGTTTAATAAGAATCTCAATACACCTTTTGTTTATATCTCAGGTACTGAAAGCAGCAAAGTCATTCCTGCTTTATATAAAAACATGGTAATATCGCCAACATGTGATGCCGTGGCAGTGGTCGATTCCAATGCCGGTGAAATATACCTGCTTGCTATTGACGGTCTTCATTTATTTACAGTGGAAGGCAATAATGCCCTGTTCTCATATGATGGGGATTATCTCTTTATAATCAGTCAGAACTCTATTTCAAAATTCCCTGTTAGTGCCATTGAAATAAGAAAGCTTCTGATGAAATATAATATAACAGGATCAACAGAAGCAGACAAGGGTCTTAAAATGGTTATCTAATGTAAATTACTCGTCAGGATTACCCTTTAATTCAATAGTATAATCAGGCATATCGAAACCATAGTTAACTATGGTTACATCCTTGTTCCAGATTATATTATGGACTTCCGGCAAGAGAAAACGGAATAAAAAAAGCATAAAAATCAATGTCCATGGGATCAATAATCTTATTATTATCTTTTTATGTAATGGTTTCCATTCTGTATAACCTGAAGAAGGCAGTGTAAGCAGAAAAATTACTGTTGCCAGTGGAAGTAAGATATTTGAAGTAGTGATAATTAAATTACCACCCGGCCAATGCATCAATTTCCATAAAAGTCCCATAAACATAAGCGTGATAATAAAACTCCCCCAGAATGTTACATTTTTAAAATACTTATTCCTTTCTCCCAGGTACAGGCATCTTATACCGAATATGAATGAGCCAATTAAGAAAAGTGCCAATACCATCGTTATTACAAGACCCGAATAGATAATATGGTATCTTTTTAATAATATGCTGATTATAATCAAAACTGTAAATATGATTGTACTCGTAAGACCTGTTGCATCTGTAAATACATTTAAATGAATAAGTGCAACAATTGTAAGTAGAAAAAGAATTACCGATATAATTATTACTATTATCAACATATTGGATAGATTTATTAAGCCAAAAACTGATAAAACCACTATCACAGGATAAGAATAAAAAACAAATTTTGCTGTTTTGCTTATATAGGCATTTTCTTTATGATAGATAAAATATGAGGTAACAATTGAAATCGCGGGAAATATCATAAAAAGCATCCATGCAATAGCAACCTCTCCTGTAACAAAATAATCAACTTCAAATCTGTCCGATGCCAATAATATTATGCCTGTAAGTGACAACAGACTAAATAATATCATTGCCAGTTAAGTAAAACAATAAATCAATAACTTTATCAAATATTTCAAAGAACAAACATACGAGTTAACACTAAGGGAATTAAATAATTGATTTTCAATCGCCTTTGAAATTATATTGATTTATATTATATTTACTTTTAAGCTGAGACTATGAGCGCAAAAGTAAATCCCATTGATATTACAAACGAACTGCTCTGGCAGTCAAGGTTCGGAGATTCAGCAAAAGTGGCTTATGACGCCCTTGATAACCTGGAGAAAGCGGAAAAGACGAAATATCCGAAAGGAATTGCTTATGCCAACCTTACTATCGCGGCAGCAAACTTCTACCAGTCAAAGAACGACGTAGCTCTCAAACACCTTTCTGAATCATTTCACTGGTTTGAAAATAACAAAACTGAACCAGGATATGTACGAACCCTTCTGCTAAAAGGAAATATTTTCGAGAGTTTCGGCGAATATGAGAAAACTCTGAAGCTATGGCTTGAGGCCTATAATGCTTCACTGGAATTAATTGAAAGGGAATCGGAAGGGGAGGCATGCAACCAGCTTGGACTGATCTATTACAGGTTAAGCAACTACAGCAAGTCACTTGAATTCTTCGAAAAAGGGCTTAAAATACGGGAGAAACTCGGCGATGAAAATGGGGCTGCATCTTCCCTTAACAGGATTGGGATGGTGATGCGACAGATGAGAAGATACGAAGATTCTCTGGAGTATTATTTCAGAAGTCTTGGGATAAGAGAAAAAAACAGACAAAATTCTGCCATTCCATGGACTCTTCTGGGTATTGCAAGCACCTTTGAGGATGAGAAAAAGTACACCGAAGCACTTGAGTATTTTGAGCAGGGGATGAAAGGTAGCGACAAGCGTTGCACACTACAGTGCATTATGGGTTCAGGGAGGGTTTATAGCAAACTTGGCAATCCGGATAAAGCACAGGAAAGACTTGAAGAGTCGCTTTTAATGGCCCGGGAATTAGGGGCAATGTCGCTTGTAGCAGAAGCTTATTCGGGTCTGGCCACACATTTTGAGTCGACAGGCGATGCCTCAAATGCTCTCAAATTTCATAAATTATACTATAAAACACGTGAGTCTGTCCAGAGTGATGAGGCTCAGAACAAACTCAGGAATATTGAGGTTGCCCATGCAGTTGAGAAATCAGAACAGGACAAGGAGATCTATCGTCTGAGGAATGTTGAATTAAAAGAGGCCTACGATATCATTGAGGAAAATAATAAAGAGATAACAGCAAGCATAAATTATGCAAGCCGTATCCAAAGAGCAATGCTTCCTGAACCTGAAGAGATAAAAGGATTAAGAAATAAGTACTTCATTCTTTACAAACCCAAAGACATCGTAAGCGGAGATTTCTACTGGTTCAACAGGTCGGGCAGTAAACTGATAGCAGTTGCCGGCGATTGCACAGGACATGGTGTTCCGGGAGCACTAATGAGTATGCTTGGAATTTCGTTTCTAGAAGAGATAGTTAATTACCGGGGTATAACTGAATCAGGAAAGATACTTGATGAGTTGAGAAAAGAGGTTCGGCAGGCTCTTCGTCAGAAGGGAAGAAAACAGGAGGCAAAAGATGGTATGGATATATCTTTATGCGTCATTGACAAATCAAAGAAAACAGTTCAATTCTCAGGAGCCTATAATAACCTGTACATTATAAGAAATAATGAGCTTATGGAGTACCATGCCGACAGGATGCCTATTGCAATTTTTGATATGGAGGATTCTGGTTTTAAGACCAATAACATCGAAATTTCCGACAGAGATATATTGTATATGTTCTCAGACGGTTATGCAGATCAGTTCGGCGGTCCAAATAACAAAAAGTATAAGTATGCCTGCCTAAAAACTTTCCTGTTATCAATTCACAGACTTCCTATGCAGAAACAACATCAGAAACTTGATGAAGAATTTCTTTCATGGAAAGGAAACAATCCCCAGATTGATGATGTACTGATTGTGGGACTAAAGGTATGAGGTGCGAGGTGTGAGGTCTTAGTCAGATACGATAGTACTATTATTGACAATAACATTTTCTAAATAATTTGAGGTCATTACTCCAACTCCCGACCATCTGGCCGCTCCATTCTGGAAAAGCATAAGGGTAGGCACACTCTGAACCCTGTATTTTCCGGCCAGCTCCCTGTTCTTATCCACATCGATCTTTATTATTCTGATCTTATCATCCATTTTACCCTTGAGCTGCTCAAGGACCGGCTTCATCATTTTGCACGGACCGCACCATTCTGCTGAGAAATCAACCAGCACAGGAACTCCGCTGTTAATAATATCATTGAAATTACTGGTCATATTTCTTCTCCTTCTTAAACCTCAGTATAAGATCTTTACCAAGACTGCTGATTACCCAGCCCAGCATTCCTCCATAGAGAGTACTCATGTACCAAACTGACTTGATAACGCATGTTCCTGATAAACAACCTATAAATTTCCAGTAGAGGAACCCTCCAATTGCCCCGGCAACTGAAAAAATGATTTCGATTAGATATTTTCTGATGAACTCTTTCATAAAATATTTTGATACAAAGTTCCTCACATCAAAATATCCGGTCAGTGACTAAAGTCACAGAAGAAAGTTTTTTCTGACAAGATTTGAATAATCGACTGAATTTCTTTCAGTTATTAAAAGATCTTTATTTTCAAGATTTCTCAAAAGTCTTGATATAACCTCCCTGGAGGTATTGAGTTGCATTGCAATATCCTGGTGAGTACCAGGGAAAACTGTCTTACCGGTTGAACTGAACCTTTCCTCGAAGAACCTTATCAGGCGTTCATCGAGTTTCATAAAGGCAATTGCATCTATTGTATCGAGCAGTTCATCGAAACGGTGCTTGTAAGAATACATCATAAATTCCTTCCACGATTTATAATCCGTCATCCATCTGTCAGGCATATTGACAGGAATGGATATCACTACAGAATCCTCTTCTGCAATCATTTTTATCCTGCTCTTCTGCAGTCCCATGCAACATGTCAGTGCCATACTGCATAGCTCTCCGCTTTTCAGGTAATACAGCAACAGCTCATTCCCTTCATCAGAAAGACGAACCACCCTGAGGGAACCCGAAATTACCATCGGGAAGGATTTAATATAATCGCCCTCGGCAAGAATTGATTCATCTGTCGCAAGTTCAATCAGAGTTGAAACCCTGTTAATTTCCTCCAACAGTTCCTTCTCCAGGAAGGGAAATGTTTTCCTTAGGAGATCATGTTTCATACTATAGGAATATCTTAATTTATGTTATTTTTTTTTGCCTCACACCAGGAAAAATAAAGTTAAGTACAAACCTAATTTATGATTTTCTCTATAACGCTTCGATACAAAACTATAACCTTTTTCCTTTCATTCTCCCAGTTCAGTATAAGTGAGGCATTGGCAGAGTTTTGCTTTAACCTGTTTCGCAATTCATGATTGTCCCTCAGTTCAATGATTGCCTTGCTGATCTCTTCAGGAGTTATAGCAGGAATTATTAGTCCGCAATTATAAGATTCAACTATCTTCCTGATCTCAGGAAGGTTTCCGGCAATAACAGGAATCCCGGCCGAGATATAATCGAAAAGTTTATTAGGCAGACTGTATCTGTAATTGTTATTTGTATCCTTTTCAAGACATAAACCTGCATCGGCTGACATTGAAATCCGAATAAGTTCATCCCATGGCATGCGGGGAAAGAATTTTATCCTTTCAGACAGCCCAAGCCTGTTGACCTTTTCTTTCAATAAAGGAATCACATCCCCCGAACCTGCAATGATCAATGATACATTCTCTGTCAGGTCAACTGCATCGATCAACTCCTCTCCTCCCTTGTCAATATTGATCCCACCACCCTGAAGTATCAGCAATAAATGGCCATCACGTATCCCCAGTTCCTTCCTGGTAAAAGGGGACAAAGAATCTGATGAAGGAGATAAGTTTCTTATAACAACAGGCATTACACCATAATCGTTCTTATATAAATCTGCTATTGAATCGCTTACTGTAATAACAAACTTCAAACGAGGGAAAATCATTCTTTCAATCAAAGTCCATATCCATGTCACAAATAGCCTGCCGGTTAATTCAGGCACACCGGTGAAATATTCATGCGAATCATAGATAAGCTTCTTATGTTTTATCCTGGAGACTAAATAATTAGGAAGAAGTGTGTCAAGATCATTGGCAACAAGGATGTCATAACGATGAAAAAGGAGATAAAAGAAAAGCCTGATATTGTAGAATTTATAAAACAGGAATCCCCTGCTAAATAACATTCTAAATCTTTTTGTTTTAAAGGGTACTATGTTTTTTTTACAGCATTCGCCCAGTACCCTTCCTATAATCGTTACTTCACATCCCAGGCTGCTGACTGTAGCAGCCATCTTAAGTACACGTTGATCGTAACAAATGCAGTTGGTTACGGAGAAGGCGACTGATAAAGGGCGTGGGGCGTGGGGCATGGGGCAAAGGGCTTGGAGCTTGGGGCGTGGGGCATGGGGTGTGGGGAAAAGAACGACTAATTACCAAGTTTGTACCTTAGAATCAGAGGATTCTTGAAAAGACCTTTTTCATTGGTTTTATCCTGGAAGAACAACCTTAATGATGTGTTTCCAAGACAGTAGAGTTCATCGCCGGCTATTGTGCATGTAGTAGGCAGATTGAATAACGGATTTCCCTTGTCAATAACAGATACCTTTACGATCTCATTCATAGCGGCATTCAATTCATAACTTGCAATATACATCTCACTTTCATTATCCTTTGCGTTCACTATCCCTATAAGCGAACCCTTATAGAAAACGATTCCGTCAATACCTGCAGTACCAATCTGCGAAGGATCTCCAATTGGTCTGATTGTTCCTGTCCGGATGTCAATTGTAGTAATAAACGCTCCTGATGCAGGAAACAATATTCTGTCATCTGGCGAAACGGCAATCCCGTTAACCCACCGGAGCAGGCTGTCAGGTCCTGCAAAGAGTTCAAGCTTTTCAAGTTTTGCATCTGCCCGGTAAATTTTACCGGCATATGAATCAGTAATATAGGCTTCTCCTTTTTTTGTCAATACAAGGTCGTTTAAAAGCTGAGGCTCCGCGCTCCTGACTATTAATTTATTGACAAGTTCCTTTGAATCAATATTATAAATATGGATCGCAGAATAATTCATTTCGTCTCTTTTTATATTGGAAACAACCCACAGCCGCCTTTCGGATTCGTCAACCTTCATACCCAGTGTCTCCATAATACTGTCCTGGCCCGGATTAATAAAATCGCTTACCTTACCTTTGGTTGATACAGAGATGACCTTTTCCTTATTAATACTGCTGACAAAAAACTGCTTTGACACTGGATCGTAAGTAATCCCTTCGGGAATAAGGTCTTTCTCCTCAAGTGTGAACGCAACATTTGCAGTTCCATTATCATTCCTGCAGGAGATAAATACCATAACTGGTGACATAATGAAAATCACAAACAAGAGTCTGACTAAGTTTTTCATTTATATATAATAATTGGTAAACAATATCATTTGCAGATAAAGGTATAAAATATCATGAAAGCGGTTCTACCGGTAAATCTTTCTTCTGTTAAGTTCCCTCTGATATACTGCCGCATACCGGTTATGCTCGGCAAGCGTTCTTGAGAAGTTATGATAACCTGAAAAATCGGCCTTTGCAGCAAAATAGAGATAATCGTGTTTCTCAGCATTCAGTACAGCATCAATCCCTTCGATTGAGGGACAACCTATCGGTCCCGGGGGGAAGCCTCTGTATTTATATGTATTATATGGTGATTCCGTTTCGAGATGCACATTAAGAACGCGTGTAATAGTGAAATCATTAAGGGCAAATTTTATGGTGGGGCATGCCTGCAGCGGGATCCCTCTTTTCAACCTGTTCAGATATACCCCGGCTATACGAGGCTTTTCATCTTTCTTCACAACTTCATCATCGATTATTGAGGCAAGTATTGATACTTCATGAAGTGTAAGTCCCTTTTCTTTTGCCTTTTGAAGCCGAACCTCATTCCAGAACGATCTGTATTCACGGAGCATCCGTTTGTATAATGCGGATTCATCGGTGTTCCAGAAGAACTCGTAAGTATCAGGGATGAAAACGGAGATAATATTCTGCTTTGTGAAACCATCGGCACTGTAATTTGCAGGATCTGAAAAGAAATTCATAATCTGAACGGAATCCGTCTCAAACTGCTTCCCGAATTTACCTGCAATCTGATTAAGTGTTCTTATATTATTGAAAGTCACCCTTACAGGGTTCTGACGGCCTGACCTGAGAAGGTTAATCAGCTCATTAATACTAATCCCGTCTTTTATGACAAACCTGCCGGGTTTGATACTTTGGGGATAGTTTTTCTTTTTTGCAAGCCAGTCAAGAAGTTCAGGTTGTTCAACCTGCAGGTTTGCTCCGATTGTATCGAGAACCTGTTCATAAGATGAAGCAGAAGGAATATAAAGAGTATTGCCTTTTTCAGCAGGATAAATGGTAATGCCAAAAAGCAGCCTGTAAGCAAAAAAAAGAAGAATAAGAGATATAATTACGATACCTGCGAATATATAGAGTAGCTTTTTCTTCATTTGTCATTATGCAGGTGCAAAGGTATAGTTATTTGTTTTTAGTACAAAGTCATTTAATAATCTACTGCCTTCTGCCTTTTGCCTTTTGCCTTACGCCTGTATCTATTATTCACAATAAATTTTTACATTTGTCTTACCTGATTAATAACTAACAAGAAATGGAAATGTCGACATCAATGCTTTTAATCCTCATTGCAATAGGAATAGTCACCGGAGTTCTGGCAGGATTGCTTGGCATAGGAGGAGCTATAGTTATGATCCCTGCGCTTGTCTTCCTCATGGGTTTTAATCAGCATATGGCACAGGGAACCAGCCTTGCTGTAATGCTGCCACCTATTGGAATCATTGCAGCTTATAACTACTACAAAGTCGGCCAGGTTAATCTTACCTATGCCTTAATTCTTGCAGCCTGTTTCCTCATCGGATCATACTTCGGGTCGAAACTTGCACTAAATCTGCCCCAGGCAACCTTAAAGAAAATATTCGCAGTCCTCCTGCTTCTTGTGGCGGCCAAAATGCTTATCGGGAAATAGTGTATGATTTTAAAAAAGAGGCTGTCTCAAAAGTCTTTTTTAACCGCAAAGTACACGAAGTAATAGCAAAGGGCGCAAAGTCAAAACACTGAAATACAAATCTTTGTGTTCTTTGCGTATCCCGAGTACTCGGGATTGCGACCTTTGCGGTTAATGGATTTAACTTTTGAGACAGCCTCTTGCCTTTATTATAAATTATCAGAACATCCATCCTGCACTCAGCAGAAAAGATTTCTGACTATAATCCAGCTGAAAGTTCTGCCCCCCTATTGTTACGGCATCACCGAACTTCTCACCAAGACCACCTGCATACCTTGCGTCAAGGGTAAGCTTATTTAAAATGTCAAGTCCTATACCGGCCTGAAATCCCCATACTGATGCTTTGTACATATTTTCAAAGTTAGGATCATCAATAAGGGCTTCAGGCGATCCTATCTGGATCGAAGCTGCCGGTCCGGCATTAAGACGAAGTGGTCCTAATTTGAGCCCAACGAGCAACGGTACGGAAATTCTGTTAAATGTCTGAGATTTAACTTCAGTAACAGTAGCAGTTTCGACAGTGTAATCAAAAGTATTTGAAGCGAATACCAACTCCGGCTGTACAAACAGTGCAAGAAGTTTAATTCTCATGAATATGCCACCATGGAATCCCCATGAAGCATCCTCAAGAGCTTCAATATTATTGGTTCCTGAGGAGATATCATAAGTAGGCACCGTTGTTGTTTCTGCGCCTGCCTTGATTCCGAATTTAACCTGAGAGAAAGCCGGAAATGAGATCATCACAACAAGAAGAAGTACAGATAATTTTTTCATCATTTCAGTTTTAATTATTTATGATAAGCGTTAAGGGCATTATTGTTACATAAAAATATCATATCTATAACATTTATGCAAGTGAAAAGGTTGATTTGAAAAATTTTATTTATGTTTCTAAAGTTAATAAACGTTAAGAATGGATAATTATTTTACCTCCGGCTCTTCATAAATTATCATTGATCTGATTTTGCCTGACCGGATGCAAAAGCATAAGCTGCTATAATAACAATAAAAACCGGAATATATTTTTTCATAATATTTAACACTATAAATTTATTTTCAAAGATAGAAATGTAAAACAAAAGGCAATTAATAATTACCTTAGGGCAAAAAAGGCAAAAGGCGCAAGGCGAAGAGCATAAAAAAAATGAAAAATGAAAAATGAAATTTTTTAATATACCACTTACAGTCTGGTTCCTGCTGGCAGCAGCTGTATTGAATGGACAGGAAACGACTGAAGAGAAAGGGTTAAAAGCCATCAATGAAGAAGTATTAAAAGCTCAGATGTACTTTCTGGCATCAGACTGGACTGAAGGAAGAGCTGCCGGAGAAAAGGGAGAAAGGCTAGCAGCCGATTATATTGCAAGCATGCTTCAATTATACGGCGTAAAGCCTTTTGGTGACCTTGGAAGACCAGGGTTAAGTCAAAGCGGGACAGTATATGCAGAAAGAACATATTTTCAGAATTTTGTCCTTCTGAAAACGATGCCGGGAGATGAACAGATCCTGCAGGTAAAATCAACTGAAGGTAAAACTATCAGAACTACAAGTTTTACCTGCAATGTTGACTTCACTTTAAGACCATCTGATCCTGCTGTTGAAATAAGTGCACCGGTCGTTTTCGCAGGATATGGTTATAAAAATGATAAGCTCAGGTATAATGATCTCAGTAAACTAGATATCAAAGGCAGATTTGTGATTAAGATATCCGGCTTCCCAAAATTTGTTACCGAATTACTTAATGAATCAGAACTTTTCAGAGAATCGCTGAAAATGGATTCGTTAATAAAAGCGATGGGCGCAGCAGGAATAATTGAATTCAGTCGCGATTCGAAGGTTGTTGGAAGGCCTGAAAGGCCTGATTTTATGGACATGTCTCCTTCTGAAGGTATACCTTCATCGGGAAAACCCCGTGCTTCATACAGGATACCCAATGCAAAAACGGGCGATTCTCCCCAGAGATTAATAGTTTCGGCAAAAACAGCGAATGAGATAATCAAAGGGACAGGCATTGATATTGATGATTACATTAGCAAGGCTGACAGGAACAAGGCTTATATTCTGAATCAGCTCAGCAGCAAAGAAATATACCTGAAAACAAGTGTTAAAACCACACAGGTTGCATTCAGAAATGTTGTTGGTATGATTGAAGGAAAAAGGAGTGACCAGTTTATAGTATTGGGTGCACACTACGACCATATGGGTATTGGCAATGGCTTCATCTGGAACGGAGCAGATGATAATGCATCAGGAACTGTTGGAGTAATGACACTTGCAAAAGCAATCGGAGAGACCGGTGTAAAACCTGATAAGTCAATAATCGTGGCATTATGGTCAGCAGAGGAACTCGGACTGATGGGATCGAGATATTACCTCGACAACTTATTCTTCCCTCTGAACAACATAAAGCTAAATCTTAACTTTGATATGATCTCAAGGTATGTCAGTGATTCAGAGCCCAATAAAGTAACCATGACATATGATAGCGAGTATCCGACTTTCAGGGATATCACGGTTTCAAATCTGCAGAAATACGGGATTGACCTGATTGTGGATTATCAGCCTTCTGATGATCCACCAGGTGGCTCAGATCACAGATCATTTGTAGCCAAAGGGATTCCTGTAATGAGGTTCAAACCAGGGCACAGGGAAGAGTATCACAGACCAGGAGATGAGATTGAAACCCTGAACTGGGATATTATGGAGAAGATAATAAAAATAAGCTTTACCAATATTTGGGAGCTTGCTAATTCGGATTGGTAATCGAAACAATAAACTATAATCTATCGGTATGAAAACAATTCTATCAGTACTCGTATTATTACTTGTGTCTCTTTTTCCGGTAAATATCCAGGCACAGGCAAAAGCAGGAGAAAAGTTACACATCATTATCATTGGTGCACATCCGGATGATCCCGACAAGGTTGGGGGAACAGCCTATAAATGGGCCCAGGCCGGGCATGATGTATTAATGGTATCGGTGACTAATGGAGATGCAGGGCATCAGTCAATAAAAGCCGCTGAACTGGCCAGCATCCGTCGTATTGAGGCCAGAAAGGCAGGAGAAGTAATAGGCATCAGATATATTACCCTCGACAATCACGATGGACAACTTATGCCAACCTATGAGAACAGACTCCAGGTTATCAGGGTGATAAGGGAACATAATGCAGATATGGTAATCTTCCCCAGGCCATATGATTACCATCCCGATCACAGGTACACAGGTGTCCTTGTACTTGATGCCGCCTACATGGTAACAGTTCCGACAATACTGCCTGAGGTACCGCATCTTAAAAGAAATCCAATGTTTCTTTTTATGAGTGATGGTTTTATTCATCCTGAACCATTTACGGCAGATGTTTGTATTGACATTGATGATGTTATTGAAAAAAAGATAGATATGTACCATCAGCATACATCGCAGATGTATGAATGGCTTCCATATAATAAGGGAAACCTCGATCAGGTACCGGCTTCTGAAAAGGACCGCAGGAAATGGCTTGGAGAAACCAGAAAAGGAGGATCTGATGCCAAACCCTACCGTGAAAAACTTATAGAACTCTACGGAAAAGAGAGAGGATCTGCAATAAAGTATTGCGAGGCTTTCCAGGATTCCGGCTATGGTGTTAAGCTGACAAAGGAAAATATGAAGGTTTACTTTCCCTTTCTGAAATAGCAGACCCGAAAGGATTCCCTGTGTGGCATGGAATTTGTGAGTATTATCACAAATATTCATCCCATGAAAAAATTATTACTAATAGTGCTTGCTGTTGTATGCCTGGCCCAATTTACCGCATCAGGTAAAACGAACTCTTCAGACAGAAACAAGCGTTATGAGAAAAAAGTGGCCAGACAGGAAAAGGTTAAAGAAGCTGTAGAGTCAAAAAGTTATGTAATAGAACTTGACCGTTTGTATATGTCGCGTTATGGGAATATTAATCTCTCTTCCGGTCGGAATTACATTATCATTAAAGGTAATAGCGCTGCAATAAGCGCGGGTTATATGGGACGACAGAGAGGTTTAATACCTGTTGCGGGGATCCGTCTTAACGGTAAACCTTCAGTATATAAACTGCATAAGAATGAGGCAAAGGGAAATTACAGAGTCGAAATGGAGGTGACAGAAGGGAGTGATACCTTCCATATCACCATGACGATCAGCGAAAACGGAAATTGCAGCGCTATAATATCTGGCGCTAAGATAGATAACACAAGATATTCCGGGAACCTGGTACCTATAGAAAAGAAGAAAACTGTACCCGAACCTGACTACATAAAGTTATAAAGTAATACTCAGGAAGAAAAATTGTCAGGCAAAAGAGAATATCAGTTATAGTCAATATACTGACTGTTCATCTTTAGCTCAATAAAATCGTCTCCCGATTCACAGTACCCGTATTCAAAGCAATATTGAAACTTCCTGCCATTTGATGTTTCAATAATGTGGGTAAAAAAACTGAAATTATATCCAAGAGCAAAAAGGGCATCCTTATGAACCTTTACTTTGCCCTCGGCATATAGGTCTGCAAGTATACGCCTGTTCCTTCTCAGCAAACCATGCACATTCCGCACAAAATTATTTGTTTCGCGGTTCAGCCTGTTGTTATAGTTGTTGCGGCACTGATCAGAGCAGAATTTCTTATCGGTACGCCCCCTGAGGATGTCGCCACAATCGAGACATTTCTTTTCCACAGCACGAATGTTTTGATAAAGATAAAAAAAATATAAAGATCAAGTGTGCTATCAAATTGATATTGACATAAGAAAACGTTTTCAAACGGATAGAAGTGACTATAAATGATTAGAAACCGACAATAACTGATTAATAACCGGGACACTCTTTTGTAAGGTTTTATGTTTGCAGAGAGAATAAATTAAATGTCAAACTAAAACTTTAAAATCATGAACTCACTAAGGAACAGAGTACAGTTGATCGGTCACCTCGGACATGATCCGGAAATTAAAACAATTGATGGCGGGAAAAAAGTTGCCCGTTTTACGCTTGCTACTGATGACAGTTATAAGAATTCAGAGGGGCAGAAAATCAAGGAGACTACCTGGCATAATCTCATTGCATGGAATGGTCTTGCTGATTTATCAGACAAGTACCTTAAGAAAGGCAGTAAGGTAGCTGTTGAAGGCAGGATTGTTTATCGCACCTATGAGGACAAAAAGGGAGTTACAAAGAACATAACCGAGATTATTCTCTCTGACTTTATGTTTCTTGATCCTGCAAAAGGAAACGGGAAAGAGGTTGCTGAAAAACAGGAATAGGCCGTAGGTACATGCCATGGCATGTACCTGCACACAATAGCTGCATTTCTGCTATCAGGGGCATGTTTTTACATGTCCCTGTCTATTTCTTTGTGCGTCTATTAATCTCTTCAACAGTTTTCAGAACAACCGACTGGTCCAAAGGCATAACTTCCAGGACATCATAGAGTGCATGACATATTTCGTTGTAGGATGCACTTATATTATTATTCTTCAGAATAAGATCGATATATCTGATTGATCTGTCGATCAATTTATTATTGCTTGCCTTTACATAAGTCATAACATTGCCTTCATATCTTCCCAGTCGTCCCATTATAAGTGTTGAGTGAATGTTCAGGATCATTTTCAGAACAAGATGGTCACATAACGGATCAGAGAAAGGTGTTGAGAGTACATGCTGGTTGTTTTCAAGATTAAATTGAATTCCTTGTTTGTTTTTTCCTATTCTGAAAATATGTTGTGTTCCGGGATTGCCTTCTTTGGTTCTGCGAGGAAGAACTTTCGCGCTGAAATCAAATCCAAGCAGTCGTTTTCTTGAGGCAATTCCAGAAATATCAGGCCATTCCAGAGTTCTGGGTTTGTGCCACAACAACGATTCCCATGCAGTCTCACTATTTTCAGCTTCTGGCATGTAGAGGTAGCAAAGTGATATTTTGAGATCAGATTCATGAACATTTTCAAACGGGTATAAACTGAATGTCGGAGAGCGCTCTGTGGTATCCGTAATTATTGTAATACCAAAACTATGGTCGGTCTCATAAAGCAGAAAATCGTTATTCTTATAAAAACCAGATTCACTCTCTGTGAATTTTCCAATAAAACTAATGTCGGTTGAGTTCCAGAACTTTTGAAGTTCACTGACTGTCTTCTCAAGCTCAGCTTCATTTCTGTCATTGTAGAATAATGCAAATCCGGCGGCAGCCAGCAGAATTGTTGAAGACTGCATTCTGGTACTTCCTGTAATACCCATTGGGCCGACAGTAAGATTTATCTTTTCAATACCCTGGTTCTGTAACACGCGTTTTGATCTTTCGGCTACGCTGCAAAGGATATCGTCAGGATTGCAATAGAGAAAGAATGGCTTGCGCATTGAAAGTTTTATCGCCTCTTCCACTGCACCGATAACAAATGGGGTCTCCCCTCCTTCTGTGGTACCAATAAGTAAATCTCCATCTTTAAATCCGGCCTCTGTCAGCTGACGGGCACCGTATAGAGGGTAATCCTCAAAATTCTCGATTGATCTTATCAGGGCAACATCACCACCCGACATAAAGCTGAAAACCCTGTTTTCCATCGGTTTACCATTATATACCTGTCTCCATAAGGTTTCAATTGTAAGGGAGAGTCTTCCTGTAGCCCCGCAACCACAGAAG